>OLOH01000199.1_pt1 | contig 50667 bp, 73 predicted proteins | sample 1673221 | NCBI WGS metagenome assembly OLOH01 (sample SAMEA3136767, study PRJEB25190) | human gut metagenome
ATAGACCACTAACAAGAGGTTTGAAGAAATCAATTGCTCCTTTGAAATCATCTAATCCTTGTTTAAATCCACCAACAAAATCTTTGAAACTAAACGTTTTTAAAACGCTCAATAATTCAGAGAACTTCGTTTTAATGAAGTCTATGCCTTCGCCAATTTCTTTTTTATGGCTTCTAATGAAGTTTGCTCCTATATCTCCTAAGCCTTCAACTTTTTGAGAAAGTTTATAGATATTTCCGTAAATTGTAGCTCCTGTTAATTCCGTTGAAACCTCATCTAATGCACCTAACCACTTTTCTTCGGCTTTACTAAATTTCTTAGGGATTAAGTCAAGACCGTTTGAGATTGTGGCTACAGATGATTTAACCATAGTTGCCAACGAATTTAGGCCACCACCACCTTTTTCATCCAATTCAATCAGAGCATCTTCAAATTGTTGTAATGAAATAGTTGGATTTGAACCTGTAAATGCTTCTCTAAACTCTGCAAATGACATATTAAATTTCTTTGCAATAGCAGTTAAGGCTGGTGTCATACCTGCATCTTCCATTGATCTCAATGTACGAGCATCCATTTTAGAACCCATGATTTGAGAATACTGAGTAACCGCATTGTTTACCCCCTCAGAATCACCACCGAATGTCAAAATGGAATCATTAATTGCCGAGAATAGCTTTTGAGACCTATCTAAATCATGATTGATTGAAGTAAATCTCGTAACATGGCTTAGAGCGTCATCTAAAGTGGTTGGTAGGCCCAAAATGCTTTCATCTAGGTTATCAATCATCTTTTGGATTTTCGTTGTAGAATCGTCTACATCACCTACTACAGTGGACAATGTTCTTTTCGCAACTTTGATTGTATCGTATCTTTTAACACCGTTTGAAAATGCTTCGCCAATTGCGTTTTGTGCACCTGAAGCCAATCTATACAAACTAGAATATCCAACATATTGTGCTAAGAATCGTCCAATATCTCCTATTGGATTGTTTTGGAAATTCTTAGCAATATTCAACATACTAGAGCCTAGATTTGACATTTTATTTCCGACATCAAATGTAATCTTACTAGCAGTTTTCAAAGCTTTAGCAGCTTGTTGAAGATTGTTTAGTTTATTCAAGCTATCTTGATAGCCGATAACTTGTGACTCAATATCTGCTTTTGTGTTTCTTACATCATTCTCTTTTTCAATTGTTTCATCTAGCTTTTTATTTGTATCTTCTAACTTAGAAGAATCAGCTTCTAATTTGATTTTTTCTTTATCTAAATCTGCGATTGAATCATCAATCTCATCAACCAATTTTTGAGCATCATTTAATTCACTGATGTTAGCTTCAATCTTTATCTTCTCTTTGTTAAGATTGTTAATTTTCTTTTGTACTTCATCAATTTCAATGCCAACCTCTCGCATATCATATTTGAGAGCTTCACGTGCACTGTATAGGTCTTTAAGTTTAACGCTTTTATCGTTTTCACCTAGTGTCATGTCGTTAATAACATCATGAATTTCGTTGGCATTAGCTTTTAAATCAATATCAATAGAAAGCTTTTTATTACTCAAGGCTAATAACTCTTTTTTAAGCTCACTAATATCATCTTTAATATCCAATAATTGATTCTTGAAATTAGCTAGATTATCTAAATCTACTTTCATAGCAAGCTTTTGTCTTTCTAAAGCTTCCTTTTCTTTTTTGATTTCTTCTAATCTTGCCTTAATTCTTTCTAATTCTTGGGTGTTAGCATCAAATTTGAGTTTTACCTTTTCAATTTCTTTTAACTCTTTTTCGAGTTGTTTTATTCTTGCTTCGGCATCCTTAATGTCAAGGACTAACCTAGCACCGACTTCACGTACTGACATCTTCGGACTCCTTCGCTAAATCTGTTTTCTGCATGAAATGAACAGCATATCTGTCAATCTGAGGTATTTTCTTTTTAGAATTTTTATTTGCCTCGTTAATTTCATTCCATGTTTTATCGCTTTGTAGATTTGCGTAGTACCCAAAGGCTACAACTAATTCAGAAACACCCCAATGGTCTAATATCTCATTGGGGCGTATTTTTAGAATTTTACCGACATAATGAGCCATGGTTGAATAAAGATTTAGTTCTGCAACATAAGACTTTGCTTTTTTTACTGAATCCTTTTTATCATCCCCCTTATCAATTATTTGATAAAAACTGTTTCTACCTCATTAAATAATTCAGGATATTTGATAATTAGGCTAATCATGCAAGTTAAAACTGAATATTGCATCATGTGATCTTCATAAAATTCATCTAATCCTAAGAAAATTGCAACAACTTTATAAAGTCCATCAACTAAATTTGTAGAGGATTGAGCGTATAAATGGAAAATCTGTTCGTTTGCTTCATTCATATACGCTTCATAAATCTGAACCATAGTTTTGCTCACTTCTTCATCATCTGTGTCTGTTGTAACGATTCCATCTTTTCCTTCAATGAATTTGTGACCATAGTATTCCTCGATTTCTTGGAATTTTTCTTTATATGGGTCTAGGATTTGTTCTGCATCCAATAGCAATGGTTTTACTTCGATTAAAGCTTCTACCATCTTCATATCTTGTCTAGGAGATAATGTTAGATTTTCAAACTTCTTATCGAACATAACATATTGCCCTACTCTTTTAGCATTCTCAGGAACATCAATTTTATGTTCTTCGATTTCTTTTTCAGTGAATCTAAAACTCACTTCAATATCAATTGTTTTAACATCTGTCTTATTTGCATCACCAACAACTGCAATTTCACCACCATTGCCATAGACTGCGTGAGGAGTATCATCCTCACGAGCTACTTTTAACTTTTCAATCATGGCATTTAACTGTGTTGGTTCTAAAATCTTTTGTTCTTCCATCTCATTTGCCTCTCAATTTCTATAAATTAGCGTTAGCTTTGTTTACTACATAAACTTCATACCAGTTTCCACGAGTATCTTTCTTGAACGCTAAACTAAATTCAAACGCTCCGTCATCAGGGATACCCATTGGGAATGAAGTGATTTTTGCATTGTGGTAAGTAAATACTTCCGCAGTTTCATCACTTCTATAACGAGTGATTGTAACTTTTGCTCTCTTATTCTTTAAGCTATCGTTGTTTGCTACATAGTGTTGCAATACATCAACAGTCATTGGATAAGAAATCTTTAATGTTTTACCTACTAAATTTTTGTTGAAGTAAATCTTTGACCCCTCAATATCTAAACTTGGATTGATTTTACTGTTCAATACTTGGTATTGAGACTCATCTAAATTAGCCAACAATGGAGTGTTAATTCGGTTCAATGTAGAATCTGTGATATTACATTGGTCGCTCAATGCTGCATAGATAAATCCACATTCTTCAACAAAGTGGTCTGCAATATGGATTGAACCATATTCAGAATGTTCTTTATCTGTTTCAATAACCACTTCCTGAGTACGCATCATAAAGCCTTGAGATTTATCTCCCTTGCCAATGAATGGGTTCATAGTTAAGTAGTTAGATGTTAATTGAGTACCTGTAAATGAACGCTCAATAGAAGCGGAATCATCATCATAAGAATCGTCAAAGCAACTTGTATCTACAGGGTCTACAGTATCATCACCATCAAATCCTGATAAGCAGCTTACTTTAATGTCATTGTTAGAATCTAAGTCTGCAAATTCTTCAAAGAAACTGATTGAAGAAAGACCAATCAAGATACTATCTGCTGATTTATCTGTTAACGCTACTTCAATGCTTAAACGGACACCTGATGTACTTGCTTCCCATCCTTTTCCTACTACATTTGTAGGAACTGTTGATAAGTCAATCTGTACAGGGTAGAATCCTTCTTTATCTGCTTTTAAAGTGCTTGTATACTCATCTGCATTTGTCATTTCATGATCTAAAACATCTGAAATCTTTGTTGTGATTGTGTAAGTACCTGCTTGAGGAACATTCACGTAGTAGTAAACAACACCTGCCGCAAAGTCTAATGCATTTTTCAACGCTTTAAATACCGCACCGCTTGTGTGTACTTTGTTTCCTTCCCCAGTTTCTGCATCAGTTTCTTTAGAAGTAATGAACAATGTACCTGTATTCTTACATCCAAATGATTCGCAAACGTTGATTAAATCAGGTGCAATAGTACGTGATGTATAAGCACTAGCAGTACCTGCAATCTTTTCAAATTTACGAGTATTGATTTTTAAACAAGAATCAATATCACTCATGATAGTAATATCAATTTCTTGAGTTTTAGTTAATTTAGAGACACTTAATTTGTCGCTAATAATTTTGTTAATGTTGCAGTTAGACATTATTTTTGCCCTCCCATTGTAGCTTTTAGTACACGCTCCATAGCACGCTCTGCTTTAGCACCGCCTAATTGATTTAAAGCGTTTAGTTTGCGTGAAACAAATGCTTGAACATCTACTTTCTGTTCAGGAGTCTTTTTAGCTTTTGAAACTTTTTCTTCCATTTTTAATCTCCTTTATTTAACTTTTGCATCAAATCTAGATACCGCTCTAGCAACAAAATCATTTGCCTTTCTAGGTGGCATCTTAATTTTGTGTGCAAAGTGTTTCTTTCCCATTTCATCTACCCAAACGAATGGCCTTCCGTTTTTACGCACTAACGTATAAACTCGTTTCGTTCCATTCTGTACCATTGGGGAGTAATCAACATGAGAAGGGTTTCTAGAATCTTTTTCTAGTTTGTCTGCATCTACACCGATTAGATATTCGGTATTAGATACTTTTTCTTTCGTGATTGAATCCTTTAAAGCACCTGGCCTATATTCATTCCATGGCATACTCGTCATTTCTTGAGCATAGAATCTACTCCCTCTTGGGGCTTCATCTCGCATAGTTTCTTCTAATTCACTAGCCAATCCTTCAAAATCTTCTTCACACGCTTCTATAACATCTTCTAAGAGGCCTTTTAGCATTTCCTACACCTCGATAAAGGGGTAATAAAGCTTGCCTCCATAGACGTATTTAAAGCCTTTTAGGAATACACCGTCTTCATACGATACTTCCTCAACTTTGTTCATAAGGAATATTTTTACTAGGCCACTAGGCAAACACATACGTTTTGAATAATCATAAGATGTGTTTGATTTGGCTTTCGCACCGCATACAGGGCATCCGTTTTTCTTTGTGGAACTTTTCATTCCAATATATTTAATTCTCATACTACTGCACCAACCCATGTGTCTTTTGAATTACATACTGACAAGATACCTAACTGCTCTGAATACGCTTTTGTAATATGTTCACGAACATACACACTAATTGAAATCTGAGCATCAGAATTTTCTTCTGAGATAAGAACATCACTACCATCTGTTTCTTCACAAGTGCTACAACCACATTCGCATCTATTCATTGCGATAACAAATTGTAGAAAGTCGCAGAATACAGGCAATAGACATTCAGGTATCGTTTCATATCCAGCTACATAACTGACAACGATCTTAGATAATTCATCACATCCACAATTGCACACATCTTTGTAGTCGATATTAGATAAATCAACGTACACGATACTGTCGTATGGGTTATAAGAAAAATCTTTATCGACTTCTAATTTGTGAGTAGTAAATGTAATTCTTTCTCTAGTGATAACAGATACTTCAATCGTTGTTGGGTCAATCATTGGATAGAATAGCGGTATGCGTACAATCCCTGAATCGCATCCACATTTCTTAAATTCACCAACATCAAAGACTTCCTCTCTTTGAGATGAGAGGAAAGTCTCGCATGGATGGTTTTTCCAACAAGTGATGGTACTAATTAAATCAATTAGTTCTCCAACATTCTTTTCAAGCTTATCTGCTTCTAAATCGCTTTCCTTTATGCACGAACAATAATTTTTCAATTGTTCGACAATTTTTTCGTACATTATTCACCAATGTTGATTGGTACGATAGTTGTTGGTTTTAATACAAGGTCTAATCCGTTTAATGTATCTCCTAATGTAGCTGCTGACATTGGGATACCTTGGATTACCATTAATCGGTTTGCATCAGTTCCAAATGCACATCCAAAGTTGTAGTAGTAATCACATTGAGTACCGCATCCTTCAGATGGTTTATCTGTAGCACCGAATGTATGACGTTGGAATTTTTCAGATGGTTGGAAAGTAGTTCCCATTACCAAACCTACTGTATTTCCTTCTAATACCCATACATCACCTGTACCTTTTGTAATGTCACATGGAACTAATTTATCTGCGATAAATCCATGTTCTTTAAATGCGACTTCGCCTGTTTCTTTATTGCGAGTCCATCCATCAGGATATTCTCCGTTGAATTTACCTGGAACAATAACAGATTTGATACCTTCAAGTACCAATGGGTGACAAGCGAATTTGTAATCGCCATCTCCTAAAGCTGCCAAACGTAAACCAACTGAATCAAACGCAGATAATACGTTTGTACCTGCAATTTTGATAACTGCTTTATTTTCCATTACTTCCAATAATCCATGGAATGGTTTCAATGTAGGAGTACCTGTAGACATTGTCCCTAAGATTACGTTAATAGCAGTGAAGTATGCCATTGAAATTAAATCCATACGTTTCTGAGCTTCTTTAGTAGTTTCTCCTTCACGTTGGAAGTAGCAAACCATGTCATTAGCTTTGATTTTACGTGTTTCATTTACCAAGCTATCCATAATAGGTTCGCAGCTCTTTAAACACAATAATGCTAATGGTGCATTGCTACCGCATTTAGCTAAATCTAATGGAACCCAGCAACATTCACCTTGTGTTGATTTAGGTTCTGTTGTTCCGTATGTGAATGGCAACTGAATATAGAATTTGCCATCTTCTTTTTTTGTAACGCTCCATGCTCCTCGGTTCATAGCACCTTGCATCTTACGTGAAGCTGGTGTGTTCATTAACCAAGAAACTAATGGGAACACGTTTTGAAATGGATTGGCTGGTGAGTTATCTGAATAATCAGTACCGATACCAACTGTTCCTACATTTGATTTAGCAGCATTTGCTGCTAAATTCTGTCTTGCTTTTTCATAATCAATATAAGCTCTTGAGAATGATGTTAAATCCTCGATATTAGAACTTAGACGTTCTACCATTCCTGGTGTAACTGCCATTTTCTCTAATAATGTGTTATCAGGATTTGTAAATAATAAATCTAACATGGTTTACCTCCTATCCCCACATATCCCCGCTAACTTTAGAAGTTGAAGCTAATTTTTCTTCTTTCTTTTCTTTATCGTTAGCTTGTCCTGAGATCAAACTAGACAATCTGTCTAATGTACTTTCTGCTTTCTTTTCAAATTCTGTTTTTTCTTTCTTAGAATTTTTTAATTTTTCTTTTAATTCAGCATTTTCTTGTTCTGATGCTTCAACTTTTGCACTTAAAGCTTCAAAAGCATCCATAAATTTGTTGATTTTTTCCATGTCGTCATTAGACATTTCAACAGTTTCTAATGTTTCTTCGCCTTTTTTAGCTTCTTCTTTGTTTTCTGTTCCTTCTGCTTTGCTTTCAGGTTCTTTATCTTCTTTAGAAGATTCTTTTTCTTCTTTTTCTTCCTCTTTGTTTTCTAAAGCTTCGTTCTTCTTTTCTTCTTTATTTTCAGAACTCAACTTTAAAATCTTTTCCCATAGGTTCATTTCTGAGTCTCCTTTACTGTTTAAATTTTCGCCTGTACTGTTTACATTGGCTGGATTTGCAACAACTGAGAAACCAGAAATCTCGATTTCGTTGTAGAATGGTGCATTAAATTTAAATGACGATTCAAAATCGAGTGTCCCTCTCAGTTCTGCACTAATACTCAATGGTATTTCTTGTTTCAATAAATCTTGCACTATGTGCAATTCCCTGTTTAGTTTGACGTTTACATCAAGGCCTTTTCTTCCATCCCCAATATCGACAACCGTTAAATCATCTTTAGTCCATGTACCTAAGTTTAAAGGGAGTGATGTAATGTCAATGTGAGCTAAGTTGATATATCCTACATAATCAGAACTCAAGCTATCGTAGAACGCTTGTACTGCCCCTTTTTTGATGTATAGGCGAATATCATCTCCACCCTCATATGTTATTGCCCCCTCGTCAATAAGACGTGTAGGCTTGTTTTCTACGTACCCTGATGATAGGTTCACACTGACATAATGGTTTTCTTTATCTACGCTCGATAAAGTGATTGCATTGTCGTAAAATGCTTTTCCTTTTTTTCTACGATCAAGGCTATCTTTAATGCTTGCTACATATGTTGGAACTCTTTTCTTTTGTGGCATTATTTCTTAGTCTCCGTTTCTACTACGATTACGGGCTTATAGAATAATTTCTGAATCCTTCCACCACATGAATTACATTTCTTGACTTCGTATGGAATCTTTGCTCCTTTTAAGATTTCTTCCATTGTGGAATCGTATCTCTTTTGGATAGTTTTGTTTCTAAGTGCTTCTAACAAAACTTTATCTTCGGGAATCTTGTATTTCTTCTTAGGTTCTAGAACTACATATCCGTATAGCAAAGTACCGCTATTTAATTTTGAATAAACGTCAATTTGCGTTTTTTCTTCAATTACATCAAGAAGTTTCAAATACTGTTTTGCGTTCTTTGCTGCTTCTTCCAATACGAACTCATGTCTACCATTTTGCTTTAAGAAAGCATTTCTTTCTTCTAGGGAATCGAACCAAGTAACACCGTTAATAGTTTGTACGTTGTTTTGCATGGTCTCTCCTTCTAAGCATCATGGCATTGATCGTCTGTATACTTTGTTTCTGTTTGTTCTGAGCGTTCTACTTTTGCTACATTGCAGAATAAGAATGAAGTATAAGTTGTTACTGTTTTTTGAGGTTCTTCGCTTGTTGTCGTAATAACTGGCCATTCAAATCCAATAGCTCCGTCTTGGTCATTCAATTTGTTATGCCAAGCAGTGTTAAAAGCAGTCGCATCTTTTCCTGTTAAAGTGATAGGGCCTCCGTACCCTTCTTTAAAAGTGATTTTTACAGTGAAACTACGTTTAATTGACATTTATGTATCTCCTTTCGTTGCTTTGCATATAAAAAGGCAATACCTCGAAATATGCAAAAATCTATATAGACAGTGAAAACTGTTTATACCTTTTGTTTATTTCCAAATATTGCCTTGTTTTTTTCTACTTTTTACTTCTAATTAAAACTCTAATGTATCTTCTACTTGTTCTGTTGGGTTATTACCAATCAATTTAAGAATCTTGACCATTGATTCTTTGTTCAATTTACCTTTGAACTCGTTGATAAAGTCTGTATCTGAAATATTTCTTCGGCCAATTAAGAATAAATCGGCATTCCCTTTTGAATCTTTCTTAGCTCCAATCTGATATACAGGAATTGTAGTTGTATATACACGTCCACTAGCCTGTTCTTTGCAAGCTCTGTAGTCTGTTACGACTTCGTAATATACATCTTTAACAGTTTCTTCCTTCTTTGTTTTTTCATTGGCAACAGTTTTTACGATTTCTACTTTTCTGTATCTGTTCTCAAAGAAAGAAGTTGGAACTGCAATTGCATTGGCTTTTGTTTCCAAATACCCTAATCCATCAGGTCGCATAGGTCTTTCACCAAATTCAACCTCTTTGCCTTGGATTTTCTCTTTTACCAATCCAATTTTGTTGATTCTCTGTGCATCTTCAAATGAATATAACGGAGTCCCATTCAAACTTCCTAGGGGTGTTACCTCATTTTCAGATAAGATACTTTTTAAAATATCCATTTCCATTTTATTTTCTCCTCTCGCTATAGCGTTTTCTCGATAGAATCCATCATTCTAGTAACTGATTCCATCATGTAATTCTTTGTGCTCTTGTCTAACGCTTCTGCTCCGTTGACAATAGCACCTACGATTTGAGTAACTGACAAGGCCAATTTATATGTCTTTGCAGACTTGTCTTGTTGTTCTTTCAATTCGTATTTATCAAAATAAACCTTTGGCACACCTAATTTCTCACTTAACATAGGAGAAATCTGAGTGGCGAACCTTTCTCGCATTGGTACGATTGTATTTGTCATGGCATTATCTATGATTCTTTCCATAGATACGTTTCCTGATACATCCCCTAAACCGATCAATTCAGGAGTAAGACCGAAACACTGACAAATAATAGAACCTTCCTTCATTTGAAGGTATTCTAAGAACTCCGTACCTTTTGTAACACGAGGCAAGTGATCCATTTTATCAAAAATAGAGCTTGCAAGGATTACATTGTCTGATTTTGAATTTCTGATTTCCTGACCTAGACGTTTAGCTTCAATTCTTGCTTTGTCGGCTCTGTCTGCTTTAGAACTTGATGATTCGTCTAAAACTTGGGAAGCCGATAAATCAATCGTATCTCCCTTGGCAAATCCATCTTTTAGCCAAAAAATCAAACGTCCAGGGCCATCATACTGAATATCGTAGTTCAAACGCTCGTAAACCGCACCTAATAGCTTTAGACGTTGTTTATCACGCAATAAACAAGATACTCCGTTCTCATGGTCTGTTCCGTTTCTTAAATTGCAGAAATTATCAGGGATTTCTACAATGATTGTTCCGTCTTTGGACATTAATTTGCCTGTTTGAAGGAATAACGCTTCGTCAAAGTCGATTTCCTTTGTTCCTAATGAGATAGGTTCTTTATCGTCTGCCGACATAGCATAACAGATAGGAACTCTAAAGCCTTTATATTCATCATCTTCACGCATGATAGAAACATAATTACGATAATTCTCTGTAACAATTCCTTTATCTTCGTCTAGCCAACGAATACCGCATTTTCCGTACAATAACGACTGCGTAATAGCATTTTGAAGTACAGAATAGTTCGTAACACCTTGTACATTGCGTCTATAAAGGAATGGCATAAGAACATTCTTGTCTAAATTCTCATCACCCGTTGTGATTCCATTTGAGAATATAAAGTCAATAACCTTACCGATAACATATGGTAGCGTTGGTAGATTGTCTATCATCCAATCAATCTCATCAAACTGATTCTTAAAGTTTGTCTTTATAAATCCGTTTATGCAGTCTGAATTGCAGTTCAACATAGCTTCCATTACCTTTTCGGCTTCGGTTTCTGCATTAGAACTGTGAATATTGTGCGAAATGTTAGGTGACACATAGGTATTGGATGCTAGTTTAACTCTATCCTTTTGTCTTTTCTTTGTTCTTCGACTCAAATTAGCACCTCCTAATCGTTCTCTGCATACGCAAGTATTTCACTGCTTAGATTATACATTAAACAACTGCGGACAGAAAGTACCGAGGAATCTAGGGCATCAGGGGAGTGTCCTAAGCGTTGTTTTATTTCCTCTTTAGGAATAATGGCTATCTTCTTATTGTTCTTCGATACAGTCCTTGTAGCAAGCAATTCAGGCTTCAATCTTTTGGCAACTTCCGTTGTGAAAGTCAATTTCTTACTGTCCATTAGCTGCTGAAAGTCTAAATACATTTCCGCTCTTAGATTAAATGCATATACCGCACTGTAATGTCTTGCCTTGATACGTGTTTTTGTTGGCCCTCCTTGGAAATTGACACCCTCAAGGATAAATCCTAGCTTATCCGAGTATTTTGACAATCCTTCGGTCAACCAAGTACCGAAACCAACGTCAACGCAAACATATTTGATGTTTAATGTCTCAATAATCTTAACAATCTTGGTAATAATCTTCTCAGATGTGACTCCTTGCACCCAAATACCCTCTTTAAGATTGTAAATCGTCTCGATTTTGCAGTTTCCGTATCTGTTTTGAGAGCATAAAGCAACATCTATACCATCTTTTCCTGTATAAGCCGAGTCAATACCTAGGAAAAAACGCTTTTTATAAGAATTATCGGCTTTATCGTCGTCTAAAGTCATGGTTTTAAACATACTTTCGTCTGAAAATTCCTCTAATTCGCACACTAAATAGCGTTGGCAAGTGCTTCTATTCTTGTAAAAATGAGAATTTAGAATCTGAGATGCACTTTTCATACGATCTTCTTCGTATGCAGTACGTACATCCATCCAAACAACCAATGTTCCTTCGGGGTATTTGTCGTTTGTCATGCAATCGTAGAACTCTCCTCGTTTGTGGGGGTTGGAAATAGCAATCTCAAGCTCTTTTGAACCGTCAACACTTGAAAATTCCCTTCGTCCTATCTCGGCATACGCATCTTCACTGACTTGGGCCGCTTCGTCAATAATATAATCTCCACCCTTACCGATAGCGTTGTTGTTTTTCTTCGGGTCTACACTGTTTCCACCTAATGTAACGATTTCTACACATCCTCCACCTTTGAACGAAATCTTAGTTTTGGAAGTAGAGGTCTGTAATTTTTCAATCTTGTTTCCTGAATCTAATACAGAACTCTGAATAGACTCGTCTGCATTTTGTAAATGTCCGATAACTTTGGACATGATGATAGTAGCGGTTTCTCCTGTTGCGGCCGCAATTCGTACTTGATGTCCTTTATACGCACGATAAATAGCAATCATTCCTAAAGTCCAGCTTTTGCCATACTGAGAAGTAGTAATTGCATAGATTGTATCGTATCCCTCTACAACCGCACCGAACAACATAGCTTGCGTAAAGTGAAGATTGACTTGAAAATATGTCAAAGCCTCTCTTGCACCGATAACCGCAAGTCTAAAAGCTTCTTGTCTAGAAATATTTAGTCGTTTGTAATGTTCGGGGATATATCCTCTCGTCCAATTCTTTAATTTATACTTCGGGGTAGCTCCCTTCAACAATCTAACGACTTCTTCTTGGCTCTTATTAATAGCTTTAGCTTCTTTTAAGTCCTCTACATCCTTAAAATACTGTTCCGTAACACTAAGAGTCTGTTTCTTCACTGTTATCGTCCTCCTCGTGTTCTATTACCTCGGCATCTAAAAATTCACTTCCCATGTTGATTCCTAATATATCGTTGATTCTTTCCTCTGCAATCGCTCTTTTCTGTTCAACAGTAATATTATTTACGCTTCCAACATTTAAAATATTGCTCTTTCCAATTCCATCCATTCTATTTAGCTCTTTTAAACATCCTAATCTGTCTTTCATGTCCTTTTCTTCGTCTTGAATGTTATCACTAAGCCATTGTCTACGCTGCTCTACTGTCATAACACTCCTTTGATCTCTCTTTTTTACCCTCTCATGTATGACATTCCTAAATAAAGGACTGTTTAATATCTTATATCCCTTGTTATAAGCGCTCTTATCGCTTAAATCAGGACGAATCTTTTGCATGGACTTCGTAATATTCCCACTCTTTGAATACTCGTCAAAGAACCTTTTAGCTTCATCCTCACGCTTTAATTCTGAAACACTCTTTGCCCTTGGCATACTCTCATCCTCTCTTTCTCTACCTCCCTACATTATAAATGATTTCTTTGTAGACGTTTTTACCCCTCATCTACCCCTCGTCTACTACTCGCTTACCCCTCGCAAAAATACATGAACTCATTTTTTTCAAAACTCGAATTTTCGTTTTCCAAAAAGTTTTATCTAAAAAAGGGGGGTGGTTTGTGTTAGCAATTATTTGTGTTAGCACTCTCTTGTGTATAGTGCTAGGTGTAAAAAATGTGGTTTGGTCGAGAGGGAAGGCATGGGGTGTGTATGGTCGTAAATTCCTGTTGCGTTTTTCAAATCATGACCCCAAACACATATATATTTATGTCTTTATTTCATAAACAATTTATTTCAAGATCATGTAAATAGTTATAATCATTTAGTTATAATCATTTATGGAATAAGAAGAAAAAAAGAGAAGAAAAAAAAGCTAGTTAAACACTTAAAGTTTTAACTAGCATAACAAATAAATGATAATAAATAATGCAACAAATAATAATATAATCCAAATACAATATTTAAATATAAACGCAAGAAGTAATATAAATACAAGTATAGTTGTTAATTGATCAATCATTTAGCAGCCTTTCAAATTCATTTAATTTATTAATATAATAATTCATTCTCTTTTTTTCTTTTTTAGTTTTAAAACAATCATTATTATATAATTCTATCCAACTATTTAAGCCTTTTTTATAATATCTTAAGAGTTGTTCGAACATGAAATTTTTAGAGTATGAATTAAAAGTTCTATGATCATTTTCAATGAATCGAAATGTAATACAATTGCCATACGGATATATCGTACATGAATATATATATCCCTTATTGAATGCGCCTTTTTCGTTAGTTCGTATGGTTTGACAACTCAAACCGACTATGCAATTACATAGATTTTTAATGTCTTTCATGTATATTTTAGTCATTTTTCTTTTTACTCCATTTCTTTTAGTTCATCATACATACTACAAGTAATATAAATACCATTTCTAATACAATTATATAAACGTTCCATGACTCTATTATTAATTAATTCATGTAGATTATATAGCGTAACGAGTCTAACTGCTGGGCCTATGTCGTCAAGCTTTAAGCGCTCGTTTATAACTTCTTTTATTAGATCAAATTCTTGTCTAGTCATTACATACACCCCTTTATTTATATATTAATGGCATAACTATGTTTGATAGGCCTAGAAAAAGGCCCATAATTAACAAGTCAAAACATATATAGAAGTAGAATTTTAGAAGTGCTAACAATAGCACTTGAAAGTTGTTTAACTTGTCTAACTGCTTGCGTGTTACCATTGTCAGCACCTACCAATCAATTTTAATGTTTGTTAAAACATAATTCCAGCTAGTTCCGTAGTGTGTTACACCCCAAAGATACATATCAAGTGTTTCATTATAATAAACAATTTCATTAATATCTTTTAATAATCTAGAACCAAAGTCATCAACGATAAACCATTGAAATACTTCTGGACCGTCGTCTTGTTCGCTTTCAAGCTCTTCTATTTGATCATTTATTTCATCTATTTCATTTTCAATAATTTGCGATGGGTTATTTTCGTTTTCTTCTTCTAACTCATCCCTTTTTTCTTCCAACTCTTCTATCTCGTCCGTGTTGTCGATAATGCCGCTTACTTGCTCCCAATATCCAATGTCATATGTCAATGACATAATGTCATTATTCAATACCGCATCAAAAGCCTTTGCTAGTGTAGCATAGTCAACATAACCATGTTCAATTCCATAATCACTAATAGCATTCCCATAATAATATTTTTGTTGTTTTTCCATTTTCTTTTTAGCCCCAAACTGATATAATTAGGACGTATATATATTTATTGGGGCTTAACCTCCATATACTATATTTATATATATACGTTTTTTGAATTGCATGATCGTGTAAGCTGCTAAACTTTATAACACGATCGTGCTTTTTTATGCCTTTTTTGGATGTCACCCCTTTTCTTTACACTGTTATTATACCATGTTACCATTACATTTACAACCTTTTTTTTCACTTTTTGTTCACGAATCGTGAATATAATAGCGGATATTTTCGTACTACACCGTGTTTTTGTCTACAATTCGTGAACAATTTACAAAATACAAAATATACAAAATACAAAATTTTTCACCGATTACAAAATACAAAATACAAAATTTATTTTATTTCTTGACAAAATTTTCTTTTTGGAACACTTAAAATGCCCTTTATTTAAAGGAATTCTTTATTTTTTTGTGAACAAATGATTAATTCAGCAAATAAGACAATAAAAAAACCCATCAAACTTCATTAGAACTTGATAGGTAAATAATAATAGTGAATATAGTATATATATCTTCTTCTTATAGGATGTGAAGGAGTCCGTGGAGGCGGTTCTCCTTCTTTTTCTTCTTTCCCCCGAAGTCAAAACCCCTCTTTATCTCCCCCGAACCTCTTTCCTATTATATATATGCCGAGGGACTTAGATATATCGCTTTTTCATAGATCAATCGTTTTAAAATATGCAGAATACGTATAATATAGGCTCTGTGTGCTCAAAACAGAACCTTAAACCATACAATCGACAAGATATAGAATTAATAAAGAATTTCTAAAGGAGTAAGAAATGAATTATCTGCCTATTCATTTCAAAGTAGTAGTATATGACTACGTGATGACAATTTATGAACCAACCTAAACAATCGTGTGTAAACATTAGTATAAACATTTTGGAACTTATCGTGTTTATTACGCATATTTGACTGTATGGACGTTTCTATATCTCTGAATTTACTTGTTTTTCTTCTTTTCCCCCGACATCTGTTGTGATATACGTGCACATTTCACGCAATTTCTGTTGCGATTGTATCTGCTACTGCGAATTGGGGGCGTTGTTGCGAATGGGGTGGCACTAAACTTTGTTGCGTTTGTAGTGCGTTATTTATTGCGATTTACCCGTATATTTCTTTTATTTTTTCATCTCTGCATTTCTTAGCATCCTCTAAATTTTTAAATGATTTGCAGAAATATTTTTTCCCGAACATTCTTACAACGTAATATCCATTTTGGTACGATATATGTTTTTCACCTGTATTACTAACTTTTTTGTAATTTTTTTTCGTTAGAACGTTTTCTATTCCCAAATGAATGATCGCTATTTTCTTTGCACGTAACCCATTCTAAGTTATTTACGCAATTATTTTCCTTATTGAAGTCAATGTGATTTACCTCGGGTTTATTCTCAGGATTAGGTATAAAAGCTTGTGCGACCAATCTATGCACCCTCATACATTTTTGTTTTCCGTTTGTTGTCAAGCCTATACGCAAATATCCTTTTTCATTCTTTCTAGGCTTCATTAATTTACCCGTTCTGTTATTTCTTACTTCACCGTAATTACTTACAGAGTATATTCCATCAAAACCTTCAATTAATTTCCACTCAACTTTTAGATTAGAGGCATTCTCTTTTGACTTTGATATTTTATAATTTGCCATGCGTTCACTGTAAGCTCTTCTTGAAGCACGCATGATTTGCTTAAACTTACTGTAATTTCCATGGGCCTTTAAATTATTAATCATATCCTCTCTAGTTCGTACCTCTGTAATTTCCATCTTTTCCCTTTCTCCAATATTGCACTTACACCCTTATAATATCCTCGAGTCTCCCCGAGGTACTCAATTCTGAGTAAGTAGAAGTAAAAAAATGTCTCGTTAAAGAGTGGCAATATTTGGTCTTTTTAGGTACTCTTTAACTACATATATTATACCATTTTTCAATGCAGACGTGTGAAAAAAAAGGCTATTTGTTAGCCTCTTTCTTTTCTCGTTCTAAATCTTTTAAGATCAATTGTCTTACATAATCTGCCTTGTTAGGCACTGAATTTAACTTGTCTAGAATCTCTTGATTGTTCTTTGTCACGTATTTAAGGCAAACTTGACTTACATTGTTTTTTGCATACTTATTGTTCGCTCTAATTCTTGCTTCGCTATTCTTTGCCATTGTTATTACCTCTACTTTTCTTCCATACATAGTATATCATACAATGATACTCTTGTAAACAACAAATTAAAAAAGCCTATTTTACTAGGCTTGATTTCTGTTGTATGCAAATCCTGAATATTCTAGGCAATCTCTTAGTTCTTCTAGACTGTAGTTGTTTGAGATGAACTGTATGTATCTTGAAAGTAGCTGCTTTCCGCTTCTAACCCCGTTTAAGTGTAATTCCACCCCGAATACAGATACCCCGATAAACCACGCAAATGCAAATGCATCTAACTCTATGTGTTGGGCCTCGTAGCCTTCGTTTTCGCTCCCTTTATACTCTTTTAACTCCTTTTTCCAAATTTTGAGCATTTCAGGAGTAGCAATATCCGCTAATCCAACATCATTTATCGCCTGATATTGAGCACAATGTCTAACTTCATGCGCCAAGCTCAAGTAAAGATCTATTTCATCCTTGAATTTATCTAAATCCACATAGATTTTATTCTCTTTCACGATTGTTGTTGCTTTGGCAGATGGTTTTAATTGGAAACTTTCTGCTTTTCGCCCGTTTCCATAGTAGGCTTTCCCGTCTTTCTGATAAATAACTATTGGCGGTTCTATCGCCATCAAATCAGATAAGAACATAACGTAATTGTTGTAAGTGTTCATACATATATTTTACTACATAAGACTAAAAAAGGCTATAAACATATTTATCGTTTTAAACGTGTTTTTAGCCTTTTCTTTATTTACCCTAACAAATACTCGTTTCAATCTATTTTGCTCGTTAGAATCACTTCTAGACGTGTTTAAATTGATTTTAAGAAGTTTTTCTTCTTTTTCTTCGCAAGTTATAGTCTTTGTCTATCAAAATTTGAAATATTATTGTTCTATCAACTAGATATTCAATTCCATCACTATTGAAACCAACGATCTTACACCACCAGCGATTGAAAGTATAAGGTTTAGTCAATACAATTTGCACTAATTCAGTTTCATCAAATAACGTTGCCATTGCGACATCCCCTGCTCTTAAACCAATATTGCCATGGTAGTTAAACCATCCTCCGCAGGTTTCTTTAAAGTGCTCGTATTCTGTATCTCTTTTAGGCATTATACAATCCTTAAATAATTCCCATTTGAGTTAACAATGCAAATTTTACTTCTTTTGCTTCTCGTCTATCGAGTGGTTTAATATGCCACTTAACATTTTCTTTGTTGATTGTTAAGATCTGTTCAGCTTTCGCCATTCCGCACTCATGCCCTGTATCAATCATAACGTGGCAAGGTAAATCCACTCTTTTTAAATTGCTAGTAATTGGAATTACATTTACTGTTTTACTACCTTTATTCTGAATATCGTTTGAAATAACGATACATGGTCTCCTTTTGTAAAGAATCGTATTACTATATTTTGGCAAGTCACACCAATAAATGTTATTGTTTAGGATTTCCATAATGATAACCTCCTATCCTTCCCAATTTATCTTCTAAATTTCTAGTATGCTGCTGCAATCCGTATATTTTTCTATCTCTCTCAATTAAAGCTTGTTTAATTAACACCATATCATCATATGCTTCATATAATCCGTTCTCTTTCAGAGCTTTTTCTACGTTTTTAAAACTCGTCTCTACTTGATTCGTTTCTATCATCTTCTTCATTCCAATCCATCCCGTACACGTCATCTACTGCATTATCCTCATCACTCTCAATTGGAACACGTACAATTTTAGTTCCAATTCTATGAGTGAATAAAATGCAAACTGCCCAAATAGGATGTACATGAATTACCATGTATGCAGTAAATATCATTACCGCTATGTTATGAATTGCCATACTTAAATACATCATTTTGCTATTTTTTCCTTCATGTATTTTGAACTCATACTTTGAGCTTCTGCCCCTTCTTTTTCCAACGCAATATTCCAAATATCATTTAATAATGAATCAACAATATTACATGAATTACTGTTTTCTGTATCAGAAACAGTAACATTCAATTTAATTTGTACATTCGTACTTTCTTTAGGTTTATTTCGTTTCTTCAAACCCATCATACGACACTCCTCTATTTCGATACTTATACTTTCTAGCTTCATATTCAGCTTTGTTGAGATCATCAATCAATCTACCATTTTCAAGCTCCAATTCATTAATTCGTTCTGAAACAACTAAGGAATAAAGGAGCATTGAAGCTATGCCCCCTATGAAAAATCCTGCAAAGAAATAAATCATCATACCACCTTACAATTATCTAAGATTTCATGAATTGGAGTACTTGTATCAATACCTTTAAAATGTCCTTTTCCATACATTTCAAGCAAAGTACCGTAATTTGAAATACACTGCCTCATTCCACTATTTTTATATGCATTCAATAAATCATATTCCCACTGGCTCAATTTATATGGTAGCTTTTTGTATGGTTGTTTAAGCCATTTCATTATTTCATGATTACCAATACAGTGACCGTTTTTATCTTCAAAATCACATTCACTACATGGTATTGCGCAGCATTCAACAACTTTTCCTTTTGAAATAGCTAATTCATTAATACACAATTCAATGATTCTATCCTTGTAATGCTCAAGGTTAGTTTCAACATTCTCTTTAAAATTCTCATTTACTAATTCTGTAATTAAATTTATATCTTCTTTGAATCTGATCATTGCATCCATTGAATTGTCTGAACTGTAATATGCTTCTTCCATTCGATTTAACGATTCTTGATATTCTTGTTTTGTTGTCATTAAATCCACCCCAATTCATTCATCTGTTGTTGAACCGCTTTTAACTCATTTGCAGTTAAACTTTTTATTGAATTTGCCATTCCACATTCCGTATATGAATAAAAGATTTTATCTTTTAAATTAAATTGAATTATGTAACGCATAATACTTCCTTTTTCATAGAAAATACAATTGCCAAAAGCACGCTTTTTATACCCTAGCTTTTTAAACATTTCTCTAGCAGTCATCTTTATCTTCCTCCATTAACTTCTGCCCACAAAAAGGACAACGTGGATACTGTTTGTTTCCATGATACGTTGGAATAGGCACAACTCCATGCTTGCAAGTTGGACAACATAACATCAAATCTCCGCATGGGCCAAACTCAATATCTATTGGTTTCTTTGGTTTTTCTTTTTCAACTAATTCTCTAAGTGTATCCATTGAATCATATATTTCATTGTAACTAGGTAATGGATTCAAATCTTTACGTACCATATAATAAGTAAGAGTATCACCAATTTTATTTAATGCTCTTTTGTATTTATTCATATGCCTTTAATTCCTCTTTAAGCTCGTTTATAGCTTGATTAACATCTTTCAAGTCTAAATCTACGTTAGAAACTAAATCTGCCATTCTACAATTTGAATAGCCTTGTAAAGCTCCTTCTAATGTAGAGTGAAAGGAAATCTGTTTCTTGATTTCCGTTTCTACTCCGTCTTTGCTCTTTTGAATTGCATCTTGAACTAGCGTGTAGCTTTTTCCGTCGGATGTAATTCCGTATCCGTTTTTAAGATTAATCATTTTCTTTCTCCTTTAGCTTTTTAACAAATTCATCAATTCTTTATCTTCACAAATAGATTTGATATTCTCTTTCTTCTCATTAACCTTTTTTTCATACTCTTCTTTTGTGAATCTGTTTTTTTCTAATATTTCTTTTCCAGCCATTTCTCTTTCTCCAGTTTACAAGAACATCGTAATAATTTTTTAATTTTTTTGATGCTAAACTATACTCTTTGTCAATTCTATCTATCTCTGCTTGTTGTTCTTTTGTTGGATTTCCATCGCTCAATGCGTAAAGCACGTACATACTTCCATAATACTTTTCTATACATTTATCATTAAGTTCGCAAAGCTTTTTTGCTTCGTTGTACCTTAAATTACATCCTTCATTTGTTTCAAATTTTTCTGGTACGTCATCTCCAAATACTGCACAACCATATTCAGTGCCATATTCGCTTGATTGACAACGTTCAAATTTACAATTATCACACTTCATTTCTATTCCTCCACATCCTCATCCTGTGGCATTTGATAAATGTTAACATCTTCATTTAACAAATAAACTTTTTCATCCATTAAATCAATCGTGTAACTGTGTTCATAATTGATTTTTTCTTGAATTTCATATAAAACATTTATAGCTTTTTCTTTTGTTGAGTATGTTCCTAAACTAATGCTTATACCGCTTTTACCGCTTAATGTAATCACTTCATATTTGCTACCATGGTCTTCAACTGCGAAAAAGTCGCAATCCATTAAAATTTTTCCGCATTGGCTTCTAATCCACATTAATACCCCTCTTTCAATCTTTGATAATTCACTTTGTTTTTGTCACAATATGCTTTATACACATCTTCGATTGTGAATCCTAAACATAAACTTACCGCAATCAAATAGAATAATTTATTTTCATATTCTGCATTTACAATATTTGCTAACAAGCACGCTAAACCTTCTTGCTCAAAAGTATTAATTCCTTTTCCAACCATCCAATCTATATGAGTAAATCTCACATCACTAATGCTATCTGTATAAATCAACACAAAATGCCAAATATCAACCAATTCACCTAACACCTTTTCTTCATCAACTTGTGGTTGAGTCTTTTTCCACCAACACCAATTCCCTTTTAATTCGTGTGTTAACTCTCCTACTTCATCTAGGATTGCTAAACTCAACTTATCTTCATCAATCTTATCTAATCCATACTCATCCATGATTGCTTTATCGAGTTGAGATTGCATTTTTAACATTTTTATAATTAATGCGATATCTTTAATTGTCATTTGTTATCTCCTTTTATAATTCAACATTTTCAATCAATGCTCTTTTTTCGAGGATTGATAAATATAATCCCATGTACTTTTTCTGCTCCCTTAGTAATTCAAGTGGGCAATCATGCTTAGTTACTTCTTTCCCAAGCATTTCTTCAACTTCAATTTTGTTGCAGAAATTCTTCAATTTCTCATATCTGATTTTTACTTGGCGATATTCTGCTACAAATCTTTCTTTGTAATCGCTTGAACACATTAATTCAATTGTTTCTTTTAATTCCATGTTGTTTTTCTCCTTTTTTTCTTTGATTTTTCTAATCTCAATTGATGCTGGATAAACTTGCAAAGCTTTTTGCTTAATTTCAAAAGATTTTTGATTTCTTATCTTATCCATAACTTCTTTTTCTGAATCAGCTTCTACGATTTCCGATAATCGAGCGAATATATTTGATTTAAACCAATATTTCGTCATGTTTTACTCCTTTAAAACAATTGTGTTTCTACATTGGACAACATCTTTTCTTTTGCTTTGTTATAAAAATTCTTTTTAATTTCAAATCCATAACAACTTCTTTTTAATTCCGCACAAGCTCTAAGTGTTGAACAACTTCCAGCTACTGGATCAATCACCACATCGCCTTCATCTGTATAAATCTCAATCAACTGTTTCAACAGATTTACCGGCTTTTGCGTTGGATGAATCTTCGGTATATCTTTTCCATCACGTTCAAATTCAAACCAATCTTTAATCATTTTTCCAGTTCCTTTAATCGGTTTTCCATCTTCTCCAATTTGTCTACCATTTCTAAATTTAGGCAATTTGTCACGCCACAGAACCAAAGCACATTCGGTAGCACCTACAATTCGCATATTTGCTTTAAGCACTTGTGATGATGATTTCTTTACAAAGAACAATGGCTGCGTATGTTTGAAACCAAATTGTTTTGAATACTCTGTAATCTCATTCAACTGTTGCCATGAACAAAATATAATCATGCATGGTGCTTGCCCTTTTTCCTTCGGCTCTTTCTTTAATAATCGAGTACAAAAATTGAAGAAATTATAGATTTTAAAATCCTTGTCAGTATCAAAGAACTCACTATTAGCTTTCTTTGATTCTCCATTTTTATTGTCCCCCCCCACGTACCAATCACTTCTGCTACCATATGCATTTTTACCAATGTTATATGGAATATCTGCAATAATTAATTGGGCTCGTGGGATTTGGTATCTTTTAGCATTTTCAAAGTGATCGTTGAATAATTCAATCTTCACTCGCTTTTGATATTCACTCATTCTTGTTCCTCCCTTTCTGTTTTTTAAAACAACGTTTCTTGTTCATACTTTTTACCATTGCACGTGAATACATTAGATTTCTTTTCTTGAGCCTTTGATTCATCAAAATATTTAACTAACTCGTTATAATTGCTTGTGAACGTCCCATCATAAGCAACTCCATTAATTACTGTATGATAATCAAGATCAATTTCTTCATCTTCGCCTATTCTTTCAAAAACTAATGCGTGCTCGTAATCTATATAAAACTCTGCGTTAGGAAACACACGCTTTATATACTTATCCGCTTCTTTTAATTCATAGTTTTTGAAGAACGAAGCAAATCTTCCGTAAACATTATCCATATACCATTTTGCACCTCGTTAAAATAATGTACTCGTTTCTACTGCAATTCTTTTCTTTGCAATTTGACAATATTCTTTAGATATTTCATATCCGACATATTTTCTTTTATTAAGCTCTGATGCGATAGCGGTTGTTCCTGTTCCTAAGAATGGGTCAACAATCGTATCTCCCTTAACACTGAAATTTTTAACAAACCAATCGGCAATTTCATATTTCATAATTGCTCCATGTCCTTTAAAGTGTTTTTCATTAACTGAGCTATGCACAATGTTTTTGATTGACCCATAAGCTCTAAACTCCTCTGCCTGTTCATTTAAAACAAAGAAATATTCAACTGCATTACATACTGATGTAAGTATGTTTCCGTTCTCATCCTTAATCTTGTTGATACTTGGTTGAGGGTTTGTTTTCTCCCAAATTACAATTCCTTTTAACTTATCTGCGAAATATCCAATGTATTTATAAACATCTTTTTTGTTGAAATATGTTGCTTGAATATTCACGATTACATCTTTCTTGCACACTCTTAATAACTCATTCGTTACATCAACGATCATCTTGTAATAATTGTTTTTAACATCGTCATAATGAGCGTACTTATCATTTCTTACCCTGTTATATGGAGGGGATGTAATCGCAACATCAAATTGATTGTCTTTAATTTCTTTTAGTCCTTTTAAACAATCTTGATTATAGATAACCCCCCCCGTGAGATTTATCTGTTTTTCCATTTATTCACCATTCCCAACATACTCTCCAATGTAAATTTCTCCCTTGATAACATACACATTCTTGTAATTTTGCTTTGTTACCCCTAGAAAATCTTTATCAGGCTTTTTAAAAGCTAGTTTTCCATCTTTTGTACAGTATTTGTATTTGTTCATGCACCTGTTGTCGCATTTCTTTACACTGTAGGAAACTTTTCCGTCATACCTTTTCGCAATCATCTAGAAAGGCATCCCTTCCCCCAAATCATTCGTTGGATATGATTGGTAATTTACTTTATTTGTGAACGGTTCTGTTTGAGGTTGCTGCTTCTGTTGTTGCGTTTGTTGATAAGCTTGTGTTTGTGGCATTGTAGCATTGTTTAAAGCCAATTCTACGTCCATTACATACACGCTAATCTTATATACCTTCTGATTGTCTTTGTTCGTGTATGAGCTTTTCTGAAGCTTTCCGTCAACTGCAATATGTTGCCCTCTGAAACCATATTGATTAATATGTTCTGCATTTTCTCCCCACGCAGTACAATCAAAGAAAGATTTAAACTCTTGTCCGTTCTTTCCTTTTTCCTTTACTTCAATTGAGAAGTTACACAGGCTTTGCCCTGCTGCAGTTTTCTTTAAAGTGATATCACTGCCGATTTCACCCGATAAAATAACTCTGTTCATTTCTTTTCAACTCCTTTATACAAATTCAACACCTATTGAATTAGGTCTGATTCCTTCTATCATCTGATACATATGTGATTTAGAAATGAAATTCTTTCTAGCACACTCGGCAATTGAGCTATAGACTGTATCGCCTATTCTCACTTTCTTCTTATTTCTCAACCCCTGAATCTGAGCTAGTTTGATAACTCTTAGGTTTTCAATTTTCATTTCTCCGTCCCAAACGATAGAATCATTCTTTTCTATTTCCCCGACAAAAGCTTTGTAGGCTTCAAATAATACATTCAAGTATCGTTTCCCTTCTTTAAAGTTCACTACAACTCTGTATATTGATTCCGTTTCCTTTTTAGCTTTCATTTCCCTTTGTTTTCCTTTTAGATCAACAGAAACAACTCTCAAATAACTTGTAATGTAATATCTGATTCCTGTTTTACTTTCGCCGATTAGTTGAAATTGCTCGTCATCTTCGCTCGTTACTTTTCTTCTTTCTTCCTCATCCGTCTCAATAGGAAGAAGAATACATCCTTTGTAGGTTTCCTCGTTTCTCAACATCTTATGGAACTGAGCGTTTGTAATGTCCAATTCCTTCATTACATCTTTTGCGGTTACGATTCCACGTACAACTGATATATCGTTTTTATCCAACATATAATATTGCACTTGCTACCCCTCCTACTTTTTATCCGTTCATCAAATCTCCCAACATCTTCATACCTTCCTCCTTTTTTGGAGGTGCAGGCAATTGATCGTGTTTTTGATACATTTCTAAACTGATTTGACCTGAATTTAATAACTGTACTTCTTCTTCGCAAATCTCTTTGTAAGCTTGTAAAAATCTATCTCGGTAGTACTGCAAGTCTTTTTTATTACTCCACGCAATATCTCTTAACAGATAGCTACCTCCTAGTGCTTTCTGAATGTTTCTAGGCAGTTTATCGTAGTTGACCTTACTAGTATGAGGGTCGCACTTAGCGTTCCTTAAAACGATTTCCCAAGCCTCTCCAGCTTCCTTAGTTTTCCCAATTGCAGTTTTACTGATTCTCGTTTTTACTTGTGCTACATTTGGAGCAAACTCTCTTGTATCACTTTGGATGATTTGATTCACTGCTTTTGCTACTACCAAGTATTCATAATCCTTAAAAGATACTTGCCAAAGTTTTAAATAGGCTTGCGTATCTTCTTGAGTCATGTTTTTGTAGCTCATTGGGTAATTGATTCTAAGCACCTGTAAGATTCTTTCAGTTTCTTCTAATGTCAAAATGCATACCCCATTTCTTTTCTCGTCAATTGTCTTTGACCGTTGTTGTTATTCTGCAGCTTGTAGAATGTTGACCAAGTATGTACAATGCTCTGATTTACAATAGCAATCTTGGTAACATCATCTACTGCCAATTTATCTAATTCATTTAAAGATAATTTCATTGCTCTAACAGTCAAAGGTTTTCTTGCTTTAGTACGCATATCTACAAAGTCATGCAATGCATCTTGCAAATCTTTGTTTTCTGTATACTCTGCAATAACAGAATTAACACTTTCTTTTTTTATATTTTTTTCTTTATATATATCTGTATTATTAAATGTATTATTAATACTTGTATTATTATCCGTATCGTTTTTGATACTAGATGAGGTATCGTTTTTGATACTAGGGTCGTAACACTTCTGAACTGAGGTGGTATCAATTTTTATACCACTATCAATACTGAGGATTCGTTTATCAACTTCCTTTGAATTTGGCTTGTATGTCAATGTTCTATAAACATATCCTTTATTCACTAATGAGTTTACCCAACGCTTAATACTTAGGACTGATACTCCATATAGTTCTGCAAAGTATTGATTAGATGCCCAACAATATCCTTTTTCATTGCATAACGCAGTAATTTCTCCGTATAGTAGTTTTGCGTTTGGTACTAAATCTTTATCGTATCTTACGTTTGCTGGAATGATCGCATAATATGCTTTTTGTTGTTCTTCCATTCATCACACCTCCTAACATTCTGTACCTATGTACTTTGTATGAAACACATAAGCTACACTAAACGCACTCCAAACGTCCGCCTTAAATCCGTAGAAATAACCTGGATTTGATTTTGTTCCTTTTCCTTTGTTTGGAGTATCTTTAGCGAACAAATCAATCAGAGCTTGCCTAATAGTTGCGTCTGTCGCTTTCATAGAGTGACATAGAGTCATTTTTTCTTCACTTCGGTATATTAATGTTGGTTCTATGTCGAAAGCTTCAAATTGCTCTAATAAACGCCCTATAAAGTAACAAGTTTCAAATGTAGTTTGACCTACAGGCATACCGAAACTCTGTATTCCTTCAATTGCTACATAATCAATTGGATAATTTTCTGCTTTCCAATTTGAGATTTTATCTTGCAGTTCTTTATTAGGAATTTTTCCTTTATCTACAACTGCCGATAAATCGTTCTCAACTACAACAAATGCACTGTATTCATTTGCTGGGTCAATGCCTAAAATCATCTTACGCACCTCCGATTTCAAACTTAGTGACCTCGATTTTTTTCTTGGTCGCATTCATCTTGGCTTCGATACTTTCATAAGCAGTTTTGAAACGCTTTAAATCAGAATCAACTTTCGCAAGCTTAGTTCTTTCATCTGCTACTTTCTGACAAGCCAACGCTTCAAAGAATTTAATACTAGGTGCTTTCCCGTCATGTTCACGTTCCCATGTGCTGCGTTCTACATAAATAGCGTTTGTCATTTTATTTTCAATATCTGCTTTTAAGATGTTCGAGCTTTCCTGTAATCTAGCCATCATTTCACCAATTAAGAACATTTGATTTGCAAGGTTTTCGACATTCAATGCCATTTCCATTACTGCGTTTTCATCAGGAATATAAGCATCCACTAAAATTTCAAGTTGTTCTTGGATTTCTTCGTCTTTCCAATATTTAACTTTGAATGGATTGTATTTAAACAACAGTTCATTTTGACTTAGCATTATATTTCACCTCTGATTCATCAATATGTCCGTAGATGCGTTCTAAATATCTTTTGGCAATGCCTAACATTTTCTCTCTCTTTGGACTCTGGTCTAGTAGGTTATGACACCTTCTACAGACTGTAATAATGTTTTTTTCTACCCCAAGTCCTCCTTGTGCTCTTGAACAAATGTGTGCCTCAGGAAATGCGAAGGGAGAACCGCAAAAGATACACATTCTCCCGTCTCTTTCCCATACAGTATCTTTAACTGATTTAGGAATATCTGTAGCTTGGCTGCGTTTGCTTTTATACAAGACTTACACCCTCAGGTTGCGGTTCATCAGGTTGTGAATATGTTTGTGGTTGAACAGGCGCTTGCTCAACAATGTTTGTAGGTTGTTGGATTGGAGTTTCATCCAATTTCATATCCACATTCATTTCTTCCTCTGAATACATCTGTTGGAAATCGTTAGGGAATGTTTCTCTTAATGCTTGAGTGATGGCGACTTTACGAACCATTGTGGCCATTTTAGTGGCCCATTGTGAGTTAAGTTTTCCATCCTTAGTTTTTCCTGCGTATTCTTCAACAGATACTTCAATGTGTGTAGGATGAGAAATATTCTTTCTGAACACATCTGCCCATCCACCGACTACTTCTTCACGATCCTTAAGATAGAAAGCACCTTTTCGGTAAGTTAACTCACCGCTTTCGTTATTAATTACGATAATTCCAGCATCTAAACCATCAAATTCTGAATTTCTTTCGGCACGTTTCAAGAAAACATCTTTTGAAACTACCATTTGAGCTGGTGTAGTGCTTCCATACTTGATTAAGTAGCAGTCTTTAATGAATGGATTCAAGCCTTGCGATTTACACAAATTAATGAAATACACAACTTCTTGGTCTGTAATTTGACCATTTCCATTTACTAGATAATTTCTTACGATAGCTGGACTTAATTTTACTTTTTCTCCGTTGGCAGAAAATTCTACCAATTGATTGTCATTCTTTTTTGCAATATTGTTTTGTAACATAATTAACATTCTCCTTTTTCTACAATTGTCACTTTTACGTTATTTTCACGCATGAACTGATTTAAAATTGGATTAAACGCTTGTAATTTGCTCATAGGGCCTTCAAAACGGAATACGCAGTATCTTCTTGGCTCTGTCTGATTTTGAGCCTGAGGTGTTTCAAACGGAGCTTGTGTAGGTACTGCATTTTCTCTTTCCATTTGAGCTTGCTTAGACTGTTCAATTTGAGCATTTACTTTTTCTTGAAGCTTTGCTTTAGCTTCCTTGATCTCGTTGATACGTTCCGTAGCTTTGCTTAAATCCAAAGTCTTACAGAATAATTGGATAACTTGTTCTGCCTGTAATTCATCCTCAGGTAAAGAAGCTTCAATGAATGATAATTGTTCTTCGGCTTTCAAGAACTTGTTATTCAACGATTCTTCAATTTCTTTAGGTTTAACAGACTTATTTAAATATCTATCTTCAAAAACTAAATCGAATGGATATTTGTTGTTCGTCATATTTAACCACAACTCTTTAATCTGATTTTTCTTCAATTCTTTCTCTGCATTATCAATATCATTGATTCCATCACCCAATTTATCGGATGCTGCTTTGATTGTTTTCTCAACTGCCATGATATCTTTTTTATCCTGAATCCATTGTGCAAAGACATCATTTTCAACTTGCTTACGCTTATCAGATACAAGCTTTACCAAATTGTTTAAAGCAGCTCTATCTGTTTTAGCCTTCTTGTAGTTGCCTTCATCTACTACATAGTTGTAGTGCTTTAAGCCTTCTTGAATATCAGGTAATAATTCACTAGCATTTGTGTACACTTTTCCATTTTGTGCACGTACCTCTAAATTAAATTCCATATTTCCATCTCCTCTTTTTCTATATAGACAATGGGATAGGTGGTTCTACATCACCTATGAAGTACCTATCCCATTTTTCTATCATGTTTTCTTTTAGCTCGTTCATATCGTCTAAAGCTTCTTCTTTTCGATATGATCGCTCAATAATTCGTGCTTCGCCATCTACAAATCTTAGTTCTGCACAATACACAACAAAGTCAAAATCAGTAACGATTAGCCCTTCTAATGTTTGACAAAAGTAGTTATCAGGAACTCTTTCTTCTCCTTTTTTTCCCCATTTTGCTAAACTCTGAGGATTGATTATCTTAGAAGTTTTAATTTCTAAGATTCCTCTTTCTCCTGTTTCCTTGTTGTAAATCAATCCATCAGGACTGTATCTAAGAAACTCATATTCCTTAGAAACCAATGTAACGTTATCCACGTATTGAACATCTAGCTCAGGATGTTTCGCCTGAAACAACGTTCTTAAACAAGGCTCTGCGGTATTCCCGTACTCGATAGCATCATTTGTAATTTGTTGTGAGCCGAACTTTTTATCGTGCCACAACTGATTTAATGTTTTCCATGGATTCAAATTTTTGAAACAAGCTGCATCTGAGCCACCAATACCACGTCCACGCTTTTTTAACCATTCTTCATGACTTCCATACTTTTCGACACTAAACTTTTCAGTGTCTTGGTAAAGATTCATTTTTAACATCTCCTTTCTACTAATTGAATATTTCTAGTTTTTCTATATCTTCTGTTCTTACTGCGTGTGATGTTCTTCTGTTATCTTCTAAAAAGTCGTATTCATCTTGAACACCCCATGCGTATCTACTATGCAATCTGTTGATTTCTACAATGTTTTTAAATCTTTCTACTCTTCCATCTTTTAAGTAGACAAATACAGTGTGTTTTTGACCTTTTGGTGTATGATAAATTAACATTTCTTACTCCTCCTTATGTGCCATCTTACAAAGCTCTTATGTACCAATTAGCTATCACAATGAAAGCTATAGAAACTAAGAAACAGATTAACGAGAAAATGTAATTAAACTTAGCAGCTCGATTAACCATGTGAGTCTGCTTTTGACTTCTAACTAGCATTGAATACTGAGTTTCGTACTCGTTGTTAGCAAAAGAAGGAAGCGTGATACAATCACCTAACTCAACTGCTTTCTTCTTTGCGGTTGATCTAGAACCAGGCTTCTTCGTCTCTTTCTGCTTTGCAGAAGTCGTAGCAGTAGTCTTCGTAACTGTACTCATCTTGTTCTTCCTCCTCATCTTCATCAATGTATCTGTTGTCATCTAACTCTCTTAAATCATCTACATCCATCATGTTGTTCACACCTTTCTTTGAACTCAGGAAACATCCTGATAAATAACTTTGTTGGAACTTTTTTTGTATCTATCACTTTGGATAGATTGGACTTTTTGTAAGCCTCAGATTCGCATATAAGATTCAACATCTTGTATGCAGTTTTTTTAGAAACACCAAGTTTCATGATGTCTCTATATCCAAGCAACACTTTCATTCTTTTACGCATCTCCTTCCAACTTCAAATCCACACATATAAATTGTTTGAAGCATTGAAGATACGTTTACTAAATCTTCCTTAGAACATCCGTTCTTAATTAGCACATCAAAAACTTTTCCTTCCCAATGCACTGAGTCTTGGAATAATCTAATTGAATCTAATCTGTCACTTTCTAATCTTTCACTTTGTTCTGCCATTTTATTCACCCCTTCTGTTTATGTATAGCAAGTTGTTAAACTTTAAATGTGTCTTTTTTAGACACTATATGTTTAAAAAAAATAGATACCATTTCTTGAGGCGTTAACGAGTATTTATTAGATATTGCCTCCACCTCATCTTTAGTGAAACTTCTTCCATGCTTTTCATTTAATTTCATGGAAAAAGTTTGCTCAGAAATACCTAAATACTGAGATAATGTTTTTCCTGTATCATTATTTAATACCATTAATGACTTTAATTTTTTCTTATCCATTTTATCACCGCCTTTTTTGAGGTGTCTTTTTAAGACACTTATAGTATATCACTATTTTATCTTTTTGCAACATTAAATGTGTCTTTTTTAGAAATTTATTAAACTCTAAGTTGAATTGCACGATACATATTTGTTAGAATCAATATATAAGGAGGTTACGATAATTTGACAAAGGTATATGAAAATGGAAACAGGAGAAATGATTAAAAAGCTACGTATACAAAACCATTTGACACAAGAACAATTAGGAGAAAAATTAGGCGTTCAGAAATCTGCGATAGCAAAATATGAAAAAGGAAGAGTTGAAAATTTGAAAAGATCAACAATTCAAAAAATGGCAGAAATTTTTAATGTATCACCACTTGTATTTCTTGGATATGAAGTTGAAGAACGACCGAACAAACAAGATGTACGATTAAAGACCATATGTAATAAATTATCTAGCCATTATCTTCTTAACGAATTATTTGACAAAGTATGTGATTTAGCTGATAACGATATAGAATCGGTAATAATGTTTGTTGATACCATACGAAAGCAACGAGGAATTGATGAATAAAAAATCATCTGATAATTAGAGAACACACTTAAATGTATGTTTTTATCTTTTAATTATGTTCACTTTTAGTGTACTTTATGATATATTTTAGATAGGTATTTAATTTAGTACTTATAATTATAATGTATAAATGAAAGAGGTGAGGACATGAACAAATTTGAAGGTCAAGGATTAGCTTTGAAACAATTTAGAAAGGAGTGTGGCTTTACAAATCAAGAAGTTGTAGATAGAGTATGCAAATCACCTATGTGGCTATCTGATATTGAAAATGGAAAAAGGAACATATTCTTTAAAGATGCAAAAGCTCTATGTAGAATATATGGACGTACTTTAAATGAGTTATCTGAATTAGTTGATCAATATGAAAAATAGATTATAAAAATTAGAGGAGGAAACTTATCTATGAGTATTAACGAAACAGGACAAACGCTTAAATATTTCAGAAAAAGAGCAAATCTTACACAAAAAGATGTAGCTAAATCCATGTCAAAAAGTCAACAATGGGTTTCTGATACCGAGAATGGTGTGAGTACTTTGCTTTGGGATGACCTAAAAAAGATTTGCAAATTGTATAATACTACCCCGTCTGAATTTGAGCACAAAGAAAATGGTTCTATGTAGTAGAAGTAAAATTTCTTTTTTTATAAAAAAACGAGGTCATACTATGGGTAACAAATTTGAATACCAAGGACAAGCATTAAAGGAATTGAGAAACAAAGCTAATTACACAATGTTAGAGGTAGCAGAAAGAAGGGGCAAAACGAAATCATGGCTTTCAGAAATCGAAAACGGTAGAAAAAATGTATACTTTGAAGATGCTAAATGGTTGTGTAATTTGTATGGTGTCTCACTACAACACTTAGCCGATTTAATAGATCAATACCAAAAATAATAAATGATAGAGGATGATATAAATAATTTGCATTGTTTTGGTAGCACAAAACGTCCGCAACGAAACATGATAAACTTTAAGTGCCTGTAAATAGGCAACTGTATTTTCATCTCTCTCTATTTCATGGAAGGCACACTCGCTAAAGAGTGTGTTTTTCTTTTGCCAACAAAAAAAGCACTAGAAATTAATCTAGTGCATTGTCTTTATCCATAAATTTTGCGATTCCTTTATCGGCTTGAGGTAGCCAATGAGCATAAACGCTCAATACAGTGCTCAGATTGTCTCCTAAGCGCTTTGCAACGTCATATAAGCTAAAATGTGAGCTTCCATCTCTTACCATATTGCCAATCATATACGAAGCACATGAGTGTCTTAAATCGTGTATACGAATGATAGGTATTTGTTCTTCGTTATTTTCGTTTGCAAGTTTAATAGCTTCTCTCATCCTCGTTCTAACTGTCGTATTGCATACGGGTATATCTATACCGAACACAAATGATTTCTCAGGAACATCCAACATCTCTTTAAACTCTTTGTATTCATCCGATAAGAACTGGGGCATTGTGATTGTTCTATAACTGTTTGGAGTTTTTGGGGTTGTGATTTTATGTAAGTCTTTTGACCATGTCTTTTTAATTGCAATCGTATTGTTTTCTAAATCCACATCTTCCCAAGTCAACGCTAGTGTTTCACCAATTCTCATCCCCATATAAAATTGATTGTCGAATAGAAGATGATACAAAGGATTTTCAACATAAGGAATAAACAGATTGAATTGTTCCAAAGTCCAATACTTCATTTCAACTTTCTTTTCGTTTGGATTTTTAGCCAATTCTATTGGGGAACAAGGATTAGTTTCTAAATATCCTTTACGAACTGCAAATCTTAACATCTTATTGATTCTAGATAAATAGTTCTTTGCGGTTTCATATCCTACGTTATTAATCATTAATTCCATTGCACATTCTATATCGTGTGTTGTAATGGATTTTACGTTCACATCGCCTAAAATATCAATCCATCTTTCAAGCAATCTATTTTGAACTTTATAGGTGCTTTCTTTTATTCTCTTTTCTGTATATGCTGCATAAATATTAAACAATTCCTCAAGTGTGATATTCTTGTATGGGTCTTTAACATTCTCTTTGAATATGATCTCTGCTTTTACTGCATCTTTCTTTTTTAGAAAGCCACGTTTCTTGTATTGTCTATACTTTCCATTCTTCATTTTGTACGAACCATAGAAATACCACGTACCTGTTTTTTCATCTTTTTTTACTGCCATGTAATTTTCCCTCTTTCTTTAGATAACACTTAAATTTTATAAAAAACTAGTGAAAATAGGTGAAAAATAAGGCTATTTTATGCCAATATCATGCCAATAATATGTATCACACTTTATATAAAGCAATTTTCTTTTTGCTGAATGATATTTATAAGTTTCTAGCTCTTTATTTTCCTTTATTTTTTATTCATCTAGTTTACTTTATGTTCTCATATTTTCTCGTTTTTGACCACATTTTATTTAATTGAACCTAAAAAAATATTCCATGTTTTATGCCACGCACTTTATGCCATTATGCCAAAAACATAGTATTGTTTCCTTTCCTTATAACCTTATAATATATAAACAAAAAAGTCTCCCGCTTGGTAAGGAGACTCTTTTGCATAAGTTTTAGTTATCTTAGAAAGGGTGTGTTCATCCACGAAGAACACATCAATAATATAGCATATAAATTTTAAGATTTGTTAAAAAAACAAAAACCATACCTGATGTGGATGAGGTATGGAATTGTTTTGGTGACAACTTTAAAAAAGGGGAGCTTTTAGCAATTGTCACATTTTGTTGTTGTTTGCTAGTGCCACAAAGAGAAATGTTAAGATTCAATTGCACGTCTGCAATTTGCACTACACCAAAGAGAGCTTAGGCCTTTATCACTCTACTTTTCCTAGCAACATGATTATAGCATATCAGTATGAATTTTATAGAAAAAAGACCACCTTTCAAGTACTTCTAGAATGTACTCTATTCAGTGGCAGAAAAAAGCGGGTTATTTTCTTTGTAGTCGACTTGCATAAAAATAATATCAATCAGTCACGCTTGGTATGACTATAGATCAATACTAATAAATCCATATGCCTAACTTGGATTTGTACATCAAGCTAACATAGACATTATACCATATTGTGGTATTGGTCGCATTGTGCACTCTGCTAATCTATGTGCATATACTATAGCACAAAAAGCAAAGGACGTATAAATCATACGTCCTAGGAAACTCCTTCTACTCTAGTAGATGAGCTATTTTATAATTGGCTATCTCGAGCTTGCGTGATATTTAAGGAGCAACATGATTTTCATTTCCACCAATTAAATTTTCGTTCACGATAGTTCACAAGATCATAATGTATTTACAAACATATAAACCTCTTTTTTGCAGATTTTGTGCAAATATGAGTGTTTGATGTCGTATTTCTTACATTATGTACAATTATTTAAACAAATTAGCGATTTTTTCAACGATCTTTAGCAACAGTTCAATCAATTTATTGATTCCTGTCACATTGATTTTGTTTCCATTATCGTCTTTAGAATCTGTATTTGGTTCATCTTTTTTATCGTCTGTTGATTCATCTTTCTTTGGATTTGATTTATAAAAATCAATATCGTGGAAGATTATATCTTTGTCGATTGGGTTAGCTGCATACTGGTGAATAACACCTACACCAGATTGATCTGATTGAATATTACCATCATTCGTACCCCAATTTGCAATCCAAATAGGATATGTTGTTTCTACAAATGTTCCTAGCCAACTAGTACTAGTATAAACACCTGTATAATATCCCTTAGCACTCATATAGTCGCAGAATACTTTACAAGAGAAAGAACATCTTTCTTTTGTTAAGACACCAGCTTTCTTCTTGTAATTATCTGCATCCTCCATATCAAGCCATACACCTAATTGAACATTTCTGTCTTTGATTAGATTATATACATACTCTGCTTCCGCTCTAGCTTGACTATCATCTAACGCATAATCATAGCAATACACACCATAAGGAATCTTTAATTGTTCACATTTATCTGCAAAGTATTCAAATTTCTTATCAGTGTATTCTCCGTAGGAAGCACGCAAAATCACAAAGTCATATTTTGATAAATCAATATCTGAACTGTTGTGTTCTGAAATATCAATTCCGTACCCCTTAACATTCTTAGTGTAATCCGTTGTAGGTGGCTTAGAAGGCTTAGAAGGCTCTTTTTTATCTTCCTCAGTATTTGTATCAGGCGCTCTGAATTTCGCCCACATTTGGCTTCTATCCTCTGTAGCGGACACTGCAACAAAGAACTTTCTGTCTCCTTCTTTTCCAACAACGTATCTATGTCCATTTGTAACGCACTTCCAATAATAACGAATCTCATCTCCTGAATTGCATTGTCCAAATATTTCTCCACTTGGATTATCATAGTGCTTATGCACACCATCAACAATGAATGTTGCGATACCATCTTCCTGAGTTAATTCAATATCTTGTGTTTCAGGAGCACCGATTGTGGCCCACGGTTCAACACCATATGATTCACTGCCACTGACTGCTGCGAAACATCTGACTCCATTTGTATGAATCCATGAAATCCATCTATGTCCAAGTCCTACCCATTTTTCTGTATAGACTTGTTTTTCGCCCTTTACAAATGTTCCGTAAGAAGCACCTGTTGGTGTATCTCTATGAATAACGATAGCAGTATCATTGTTGAAAGTTGCCATTCCATTTTCTTTAATCAATTGAGAAGCATCATATGTAGAAGCATTAGTATAGAATTTAGGTCTTAAATATCCCCAAATAGCACCTTGATAGTTTAATGGCCATAGCATAGCTTTAGGTTTGCCTAGAACGTTCTGAGAAAGTGCTCTGCCTTCCCAATAGATAAATATATGTCCGTATCTTGCATCACCACCTACAGACACTCCCACATCACCATTTTGGGGAGCACCCGTAACAACATCAAAGTAACTTAAAACACCATTATTTGCTCGATTGAACCACCAATCTTTGGCATGGCCACGTGCAATACATGGCTTCCCTCCCCATGCCATCAATCCTTGAATTAATGAAACACATTGTCCGCCATATGGTTCTACACTTTGAACATAGTTGATGTTCATTATTTGCCCTTTATTATTAAAAACCTTATTGATAGCATAGTTATAAAACTCTTGTGGAGTTCCCATTCTTTAACCTCCTTAATTTTTATCTAGAAGAAAGTCTTGAATTTCATCTCTAGTTTCTTGGAGTTTATCTTTGTCGTTTTCAGAAAGCATATTATTGATAATTGCGATATTTGCCTTTAATGTCAAATTACCACGTTGCTTATCTTCTTCTAATCTTTCTTCATGTTCTCCTAATCTTCGAGAGTGTTCATTCAATTCTTTCTTAATCCCTTCTTGTGTGATAACTAAGCTTTCGATTGATTTTATTCTCTCATTATCTCTTGCTAACCATTCTTCGTGTTTTCTAACAGTTCCTTTTAAATCGTCATTAGGTTTCTTTAGCTCTTTAATAATCTTTACTACTCCCCAAGCGGAAGCAATGAAACCTAGAAGCCATAAAACATATTCTAAATCAATAGTGATAACTTTTCCCACTATTAGTCACCTTTGACGTTGATTTTATCAATTCCATTATCTAATTGAATCTTAACGTATTCTTCAATTTCATCAAAAGTACTTTGAACAATTTCACTAATCATTTCTTTTGTGATAATTCCATGCAATGCATCAGGTACTAGATCATAAAGCTTACTAACAACTTCTTCAAACTTCTTGCCACCTGCATTAGTTGTATCTTTGTAGTTGTCCTCTGCTTCTTTAATGTAAACAACTGCTTGGGCAGTAATTTTGGAAATCACTTCTTGAACTTCTTTTGCTTTAGTTTTAGCTTTTGTACTGAACTTAAAATATAAAGCTAATCCGCCACAAACCAAAGTAGCAGCAGTCTGTAATAAAGCTAAAAAATCTTGTACATTCATAAATTCACACCTCCAAAAATATTTCATCTCTCTCATATTTTCTGAGGTACTGTTTTATGGCATATAAATTATATAATGAAAAGAAAAGGACGTACATTATCGCCCTTTCTCTTTGTACAAAACATCAATTCCATTCATATATAGAATCTCATTCTGTTCTTTGATGATTTTATTTTGCTTATCAATAATATCTAATAAATATTGAATATACTCGAAATTACTCAAAATCAATCAACTCTTGATATTCTTCTTTAGTGATTTTATTTTTCTTATAAGCTTGTTCTACTAAGAAAATATAATTATCTTTGCTATACTTTCCGTAAATCACTCTGATTTTCTGATTATTCAAAATCCTGTACATGATTCATTTCCTCCGTTTCTTCTTCGTCAACAGGTAATTCGATACCTGCCATACAAGCAACGTATTCCGTTAGAAACTTTTGATTTGCCAATTCGTCTTTTGTAGATTGAACTTGTGAAGCTTCAAATTCTTCTCTAAGCCTACTTACGCCTAAAGAATCATCTAACTGTTGAACAGTACCTTTTTTAGTTCCTTGTCCATCTTCAACGATCAATAAATCTTCCTTGTTAATGCCTGTTGTTTCAGGCAATTCTTGTATTCTAACTCCCATTATATGTACCTCCTATTTAATTTTCATAGCTTTTATAGTGTTGAATATTACCTTTTTTGTTGTAGTAAACTGCTTTTATTTTCTTTATAACTCCATTGTCGTTGTAGAAAACCTTGGCAGTCCTTAATCGCTCTTTTCCATCAACAATCAAGTTAACTCCATTCTTAGCCAAGATGTCTACTCCGTCTTTAATTAGAATTTCTGTTTGATACAAATTTGTATTGTACGCAAGTTTAAATTGGTCAACCAATGTTTTAAAATCGCATGTAGCACTATCTGATTTAGAACCGAAGTTATCAACTACACGAACGTATAATGTATAACTTGTTTCAGGGCTTAAATTGTCTAAATGAATTTGCGTATCAGTCCCCACATTAATCCAATTTGAATTGTCTAGTGAATATTCATAGTGATCTATTGTTGCTCCTTCATTTGCAGAGAATCCATACCAAGCAAACATACCGCCATACGGTGTTAACCGTGTACATTCAATACCACCTACGTTTGGTTTTTCAAGGTTCAATGTTGTAAATGATGTACTAGCTGCTAACGAAGGTTGACCATAGTTATCGACCATTCTTACATAGAATTTATAGTTTGTATTAGGTTTCAAATCACTAAGAGTTAAGCTTGTTGCTTTACCTTGGTCTGTCCATTTTTTTTCATCATTAGATGTTTGATAAGAATAATCAGTAGCCATGTCTCCTAATGAGAATCCGCTCCAACTAACTTTTGCAGAATTGGACGTTACCGAGCTTAAAGAAACACTTCCTTTTGAAGGCGCATTAGGATATTTAGTGGTTGCAGTAAAATCGACTGTTTCACTCCAAACTCCATTGTATTTTCTTTTGAAGCGATAATATCCAGTGTATTTTGTGTTCGGCTTTAATCCTGTCCATGTATCTACAAAAGGCGTATCTGCTTTTATTACTTTATTCCAATCCGTCCATGTTTTCCCATCACGACTCCATTGGTTTTCCTCAGAATAAAACGGAACAGAAATTGTACAATACATTGTTTTGTATGTACTTCCAACATTGCTTATTGTTGCCTTGTCTGCGGTTCTATCAATATTAGGAAGCGAGATGTCTGCTATATTTGTGCTTGTAGGGCTACCTATAGCTCCTGTATATGTTCCATTAAACCAATAATGCACTTTGCTTGATGCATTACCATTAGAATCATGGTCAACAGTAAATGAACCATTTTGTAGAACATATTCCTTGTTCGTACCAGCACCACCATCTGTTAATGTAGCATGGCTACTGTAATCCGGCGCTCCTGTAACACCAGCTGACCAATCTTGTTCAACACGATAACCTGAATAGTTTGGGTTTTTATTTTCAACTAAAATCCTAGTTCTTGTATGGACTGTAGACCTATTATTTATAGCATCTTGTTCGCTCCATGCGTATACTTGGAAATACATATTGCATCTGCCACTGTATGTCCAAATCAGATGGTTTGCAAGTAATTCCCATCCTCCACCTACATAAGCCATGGATTAGTCTCCTATCTGAAAGTAGAAATATCCGTTAGGGCAATTTGTCGTGTTTGGGTCAGCGGTTCCAACTTTATAACGAATTGATTCGATATTTACTGCATGGTTTTCATCAGGCGGTATCGTTACGTTATTAACCTTGATTGTTTTAATAGGCACTAATTGATCTACAACTTCTTGTTTAATATATCCAGCATCATTTTGAAGTTCAGATACATTTTTAGGGATTTCAGTTTTCTTTGCATAAACACTAGCTAAATCTAGATTGACAATATAATCAATAGGACTAATTGTATTTCCATCTAATTTAATAGTTGTGATAGGCACTTGAATAGCAATGTTTTTTTCGTTGTCTTTGGCAATGTTTGTTCCGTTTACAGAAATTGTCTTTACGAATTGATTTAGAATTTCCATTAAATCCAATTGATTAGAAATATCGCCAATCATATTTCCCCATTTGATTTTTAAATTCGCATGATCATTGATCACTTGAATTTCTTTTCCATTGTAGATATAGAACAATCCTTTTGAATCCACATACGCATGGTCTCTACTTGGATTAGTAATATCATCTACAGAATCAACGATTTCTAGCCAAAATTCGCAATCACCATCTTTTAAAGGAAATACTACCGCCATATCTTTATTACATACTACAGGTTGCATATTATTTTCCTCCAGCTTTCATAATGTCTGCAAAACAAGATGCACAAGAAGTAATTTCTACACCTAAGAATTTTGTACAAGCTTCAATAAACTTCTTGTTAATATCCAAAGCAATATTCAATAATTCGGGGTCTCTATCCGAAGCTTGATATGCTTCAAATGCAGTGTACATAGCCATACTTAAATGTTTAACTAAACACCACTGTTCCCTATCCCCTTTGCCGCCAAAAGAATTGTATAGATAAAGCATTTGGGAACGTCTGATATTGGCATAATCATCAATTTCATCCTTTAGTGCTTCAATCTTTTCTAAATTATCAGGAATTTCTTCTTCACTAATCAATCCGTTTTCAACCTCAGAAATACGCTTTTCTAATAAGGTTTTAGCGTGTAGTTCTGCACTTGCAATTTGTGTAAAACTACGGATAATATCTTCTCCAATTCCCGAAGTGCTATATTTGTTTTCCATCTACACAACCTCCTTTTTGTATGCTTTGATAGACAATCTAGCAGACTGTTGTTTTTGTTTTCTTTTAAAGTCAATTTGTTGACTGTTCAGTTTCAATAGCGATATGGCAGACTGCCAATCTCTAGGATTTTGTTTTACATGATTTGATAGGTTTTCAATCCTTTGTTCATATCTATTCATAGATACCTCTTATCTGTTTACATGACTATATTTAAGATAATTTACTAACGTACAATCAAAATTTCCGTTTCCTGTTACTTTGATTGTTTTATATCCTGGATCTAATATTCTATTTCTCTCATCCTCTGAAAGATACCCACAAGCTTTAAGAACATCAAAATTCGAGTATTGCCCAGGCCATAGTCCATTGCCTGTAATCCACGCTCCGTTGAATTGCTGCTTGAAATATGGTGTCATGTCTATTCCTTCAATCTCAACATTAAAGTTTGTGGCAGTAGAATTATCTATTACTAGTTTAAACTCAAAACGCTCATAATAAATCAAATCCTGAGAAATTGACATTCCTATTACCGCTGGTTTAGAACTTGAGCATCCCCATCTAGGGAACTCGTACCCATAAAAATCAACTATATGGTTTCTACGTTGAATGGAATTGTATCTTCCTTTTTCTTTCAAATCATAGACACTATCAGCTAATATATTTATCGCCTTACTAACATCCATAACTAATCACTCTTTCCGTCTCTATCTGTTCTCAAGAATTTCTCTAGAGTCAATGTATCTATTTCAACTCCTGTTTTATCTATTTCTCTTTGTAGGTTCGTGATATAGAACCAATCATCTTGTTTTAGAATACGTTTCATGTATCTATTACAACTTCCTAATTGCAATAAATTGAGATCATAAATAAATCTAATTCTATCACCTACGTTTACTTCTTTAGGCAATGCTTCACAAGAAGTGTTGATAGAAAACTTTCTTCTTGCATTAATTAGTTTTCTACAGGCACAATCATATACAACCTTGGCCGCATAAATTCTATCGTTATCAGTAATGATAGTTGTTCCGTTTGTAGACTCAGGGTCAATGTTCTGTTGTACATAAACACTCTTTACTCTGAAAATACCAATGATATTTGATGTACTTATTGTTGTGGTATTGCAATACGGATAAGGTTGGTTTTGGCCAAAGAAATTAGCTCTACCATTACCAGCATCTGAAACGTACATTGCAACGTGTGATGCAGGTGTGTCACCACCTCTACCGAATATGCACCAATCGCCAAATTGAGGTGTATCAACATAATCAAAGAATTGAGAATAGCCTAATTCATCTCTGTTATACCAAATGTAATCTGCATATCCATCACCGCCAATAGCTCTCGTTGGGTCAGGATAATTTAATGTCTGCAATGCTTTTTTCCAAGCATCTACACATTGATATGGTTGCTCAGGAGGTACACCATCCATGTCGATAGATTGACCATTCCATGTGTTGATAAAATTCTGAGCGTTCCAAGGACGAGATTGTGTTTTATCCGTATCGGTTGTAGTTCCGTTATCGTCTTGTTCCCACTCAGGAATCAAACCATAAATACGTTGAGCAAATTCAATACGTTTTTGATACTGTAAATCAATAGATGTATCACCACGTTCATAATCTGCCATAAAAGCCATTACCATGTAATTCATATCGGCTTCCATGTGTGACCATTGTTGGAATGTGATGTTATATGAAGGAGTAGGAATCCAAGGCCCATTTGTAGCGTTTGTTGACCATTCTTCAATTAACTTAGCCACTTCCCCTTTTCCGTACATTGTGTAGCTTGTATACCCATGAGAGCCTAACCAATTTGTAATTCGTGTGTATGGTGTCCATTGAACCAATCCAAATCCTTTTTGAGAATCAGGAACATCACCCATTTGATACAAGTTAGGGTTTAAAGTTGATTCTACGTGACACGAACCACATAAAGCAGCAATAGCAGATTTGCTCCAAATGTCTTTTAAAGAGTGCCATAAGGCTTTAGCATTGTTTATTTCCTCTGTATCCGTCAAAAATCTTTGTTCTTTAGGAATTACCCATTTATAGTCTTTAGAGTCTTTTGTCATGTCCTCTAGACTAAATGGCGATAAATCATCAAAAGCAAATGTTCCTTCAATGAATACACCGCTTTCATATCCGACTGATTCCGTATCAATAATCGAATACTCCAATTGATTGTTAGGAGCTAATTTAGGAAAGTCTACATATTCATAATCACGCTCGTTATTTATGTTTGATCTCAAAATAACTACAGGAAACTTAGGGTTCTGTAAGCTTTTATCGTTATATACTTCTCTTAATGACAAAGAGGACATACCACTATCAGATTTATTAGCGTAAACTGTAGCTAAGTTAATAACATCCGAAAAATTGGTTTCCATTGTTGGCTCACCAATGATTCTGTAGTTTCTTCCTAACGTTGGTTTATTAGAAAGCATAACAGGTTGTTTCTTTCCAAAATATCCAACTTCAACTTGCTTATCATTTGTAAATGGAACTCTCCAATAAACAGATTGTGTCAATTCACAAGTTTTAGTAAGTGCATCCAATTTAGATTGTCTAGAATAAACATAGTCAATCTTTTCGTTATCAATCTCAGTTTCAAAATTCATCTTCCACTGAGTCGAATAATACATATCTTCACTTTCGTATACATTCTTTATAAGAGCGTTTTTAACCGCATAATTTGTTGGGACTTGTCTATATGTCCATTCGTTAATTACGTGCGTTAGAGATATGTTTAAGCCACTTACAGAGGGTTTATAGTCGGTAATCATTCCGTAGAAAACTCCACAATCCATGATTACTCGCATTTCTTTTCTTCCTGAGATTAAATCATAGTATTCGTTAGGAATTGTGATTTGCATTTCAGGTACTGTCATTAACTCGTTTGAAAAACTGATTGTACTTAAAGCCTCTCTGAATCTTTTCTTAACTTTTCCAAATTCTAATATTTCAAAGTAAGGAATCATATTTACTCCTAACTACCAATTTTGCCTTGTCCTACCCATTTACCATTTTTTCTGATTCTACTTGACCCTTGGTTTTCTTTATTCGCTTTATCAGCACTATATTTGCCAATAGTGGTCCAAGAGCCTTTAACTCTCTTTTTAAACCATCCTGTAGCTCTATCCAAAGAATAGAACACTTTACCTTTTCTTACTGCCCATGGTCTAAAATCAGGGATAACTTGTTGAATAGAATATATATTCTCGTAAGGTAATGTAGCATCTTCACCTCTTAATTCAACTTTAACGTGTGTTGTATCTGTCGGAAGTTGTAGCTTACCACTCCATTGACTATTTTGTGCTACTGTTTCCCAACCTGATGAATAAGCTAATGGCCATGTATCTGCATGAGAGAATATTACTTGATTGTAAATCTCTCTCCATGAGGCTTTATTGTTGTTAGAAACGCTAATGATCAAAATATAGTTATATCTTCCACCATACTGTACATACTTTCCGTTACCTGTATATGTACCATCATCCGTTACACCATATCCAACTAAATCTAATGTGAACGTAACACCATAATTTCCATCATCTGAAAAATTGATACCTTTTCCATACCCTTTAGCATGGGCAGCAGCAAGTGGGAATCCAAAGTCTGCGGTATCACCTGGATTTCCACCTAATACTACGTTTGCGTATGGCCCTGTGTTATCGTAAGCTCCGTGAAAGTTTTGCCATGCCATTAAACACCACCAGCCAAATCATTCTCAGAACTTCCGTTATTAGTACGGATGTATGAATTTCCATCAGGAGTACCACCAAAGATATTGATATTACCTGTAGCAATGCTTCTTCCGTCATTGAATTTTCCTTCAAATACAGTATCTCCTGTTTGTTTCCATGCTCCACTGTTTTTAAGATTTGTAAGAATCTTTTCAACCGCACTGTACATATCTCCAATGCTGCCTTCAAGTTTTCCGACCTTATTTTGTAAATCTCTGATAGCATTCCAAATCTTTTGGATTTCTGCCCATAGCTTTTCGATTTCTTCCCATTGTCCACAATCAGAACAAATCATTACATCCATGATACTGATTAAATTCTTTTCCAAATCTTTGATAGCTTCTTTTACATCACAAACATCATATGTATCAATCTTTTCTAACAACCCCCCTAATAAGCAATCGTTCATATCGTGCATATCTGTACAGTTGTTATGGCCCTTATTTTCAAACCCTTGATTTGCTTTAAGATTTGCACAAATAGCATCTGTTACACCTTTTTGAATGAAATTACTGCTTGTAGCTTTCAAAGAATCGCAAGCAGAACAAACATCTTTATTCATTTATGTGTACCTCCTAATCTCTACAGATAACGAAGTTTACCTTGTTATCATTTACAAAACGAGTGTGTAGAGATATTTCATCATCTTCTATCCAATCAACATAAATAGAAAGGAACTGCAACCAATTCGTTGTTTCTCCAGCTTTTACTGTTCCACTCATGCTTAATTCCACTGTTTTGTTAATATCTTCCTCAAATGAAGCGTTTGTTGTTTTTTGATATACCAACGATCCACTCTTGTTAGGAACACGAATTGAAACATTAGGAGCTGAATCAGCTTGAACTCCCGTCATTTTATAAGAGTGGTGTTTCAATGTAACACTGTTGAATTTGTATGTAGCACTCTTATCTTTGTTAGGCTTCATACAGAAATCTACTTTTCCTGTAATAACTCCGTCAGCTACTTTCTCGTAATCGCTAGTGTGAATCCAATCTGAATATCTGAATGTGAAATTACCTTGTCTGTCAATTTCAACACTCAATCCAGGTGTGGACTGTTGAATAGTGTATTGTGTTTCGATTGCCAAATTTTGAAGTTGAAGATTATACAACTGGTCTTGCAATCCACACATCCAACAAATCATAGCTGCTTTCATGTTGTAATCATTGTTAGCGTATTGGCTCATAAACAATTTCCAATCACACAAATCAAATCCATCTAGAACGTCATATAAGCCTTTTGTAAGGCAATCGTTGGCATTTTCCATGTCTGTACACGTATTATTACCATTATCAGGATTTAAGCCTGTATCGTCTCCTAAAGACGTACAGATTGAATCTGTGACACCATTTTGGATAAACTCTGCACTGCTATCTTTTAACTTTCCACAAGCAGTGCAATAACTTTTTACATTTGCCACTGCAAGCCTCCTTAATTTGTAAGTTCATCAACATCTATATATACACAAGCCATCTTACAACATGAGCCTGTGACCACTAATCTATTCATTCCATGATGTACTGTGAACCCAAATTCATCTTCGATCACTAGATTATCTAAATCTACTTCCTCTGATGCACAACATCCATCCGCAGTAAAGTATAAGTTCCAACTTGAATCAAGTGTTAAAATTCCATCATATTCACCTAAAATCATCATTTTGTTTCCGTTGATTTCAATTTCAGGGTTTTGGAATTTACCATCTAGAATCAATTTTACCTTATCGGTATCTAATACTGTTCCACTGTAGAATCTTCCAGCAATTGACTCAACACAATAATCTTTTTTACAGATTTTGTTCTTAATCAAATCATCACCGAAAATTTGTTCACCTTTGATGCAATCATAGACAATCTTGTATGAATTGCCACAATTCATAAAATCTTCCAACGCTTTAGTTCCCATTACACATAAAGATGTTTCCTCTGTAATGTCTCCACAATCGCATAAACACGAATTGCAAGTTTCCATATCAGGAGGGCAAGTAACACAACACGATAAACATTCTTGAGCATCTCTGAAATCCTCACAATCAAGGATATTACATACAGAATAAGGAACTAAGAATGTTTTCTTTGTGTCTGCAATATGCCATACACCTTCCCAAAGCTTAAAATCAATATCCATTGATAGATAGCCTTGGTATTTTTTGTAATCTTCACTAAATCCTGTGACATAGGCCCATGCCCAAATCAATTTGTTATCTTGAATTGCCCATAACCTTCCAGGTTTAAGCAAATTCAAATTGAAATAGTCACGTAGGAATCTTCTATCTTCATCATGAAAATGTTCATAATTAAAATTCAATGTTAAGGACAAATCACCTTCCGTAAGAAACTGTTGATTCTTTTGGAAAGCAACATAACTACCATGTCCGTAACTATATTCTTGCGTTGCAGTCTTTGTGTCTTGCTTTAGAGAGGCAGAGGAAATCTCCTCCGCACTGTCTATTACAAGATCATTGAACTGAACGTATGTTTTTAATGGGTTTAAGTTATAACAAGTCATTATGCCAAACCTCTCAAGCATCTACCTACTTTGATAGCCTGCCTTCTTTCGTTTCCTTCGTTGAAAGCGATACTGTTGTTCGTAACACGATTATCGTTATTGTTGATAGTCACGCTCTTATTAACAACACTTCCAACATGAGAACCATATCTAGTAGACAATTCTTTGAACGCACCTTTTAAATCCATGTTATTTACTTTATCCATGAAGCTTTGACCTGCGTTCTTAACTGCACTACGTTTCATTACATACTCACCAGGAGTCAACATAGCAGGAACTGTATCTGTTCCACTAGGCTTCATGACAATTGGTTGTCCACCTTTTTTCAAGTAAACTGGGCCACCTTTAGCAAACTTCATATTGTTTCCTTTTGATTCATTACCTCTGTTTACTGTAGGAGTCGTTGTACCGTCTGTATTAATGCTTCCTGATTGATTGTTGAACGCATTTTTAAATGCACTTCCTAAGTATTGTCCTAAATCGGTGAATCGTGTTGAATATCCATACATCATAGTAATCTGATTAGAGATTGAACTAGACATATTAGAGATACCTTCACTGAATCCACTCACAACATCTTTTCCAAACTTCTTACCTACGGATTTGAAGCTTTTCTTCTTCAATGAAGCTTTAGCATTATCAATCTTAGTTCCAAATGAACCTTCAATATCAATACTTTTGAAACCTTCAATAATTCCGTTGGCCATATCTGTACCTGAGGTATTAAATTCAGACTTCATGTTAGATAACGTTGTGGCCATGTTGTGGAAGGAAGTAACGATTGAGTTTACTTCTGTAACAACATCTGTAGTAGCTTCTCCAACCTTCAATCCTTTAACATTGTTTAGGAACGTTTGAATACCTGTTGTGACTTCTCCAATCTTAACGAAATCTAGATTTAATCCAACGATAGAATTTAAGCTTTCACACGTTTTTTTCAACTTAGAAACAGTTTTATTAACTGTGTCCATATTCTCTAGATTTTCTGTTAAGCCTTTATTGGTTGCCATTTCATTCACTGCATTTCCAATACTCTTAATATTGGCTCTCAGTGTTTCAAAGTCGAAATCAGTTGAATACACGTTCAAAGTTCCAAACTTGAGGATTATATCACCTAAAGTTGTAATCGCCTTTAGTGCGTTATTAAATAGCTTAGAATCAGGCATTTGTCTCAAGTTGTAAGACAACATATTCTTGTCTTTTCCCGTTCCAACACCAGCTGCAGAAATATATCCAATCGCTTGAGAAATACTAGTGATTGTCTTTTTAATATCATCTGCATTTGGTAAAGGATTGTTTGTGATGGTTGCTTGCAAGTTTCCAAATTCAGGAACAATCTGTTCCAAAATCTTCAATGTATCTAGGAACTCTTGAGCATTTGTAGAGTTTAAATTAGATTTAATACTCTTTGTAACATCAGGGAATACAATTTTTTTCATTTCACTAACAACACTAGCGACATTCTTTAAAATGCTTGTACAATTCTCAACGTTAATTGAACTTCCATTGATACTAGACATCTTAGAAAGGCTAGAAGCCATTGTTGTATAGTTCTTAACAATACTGTTTGCATCCGCAATGTTTGTTGCACTTGAAGTACTAACTGTAGGAAACTCAAAATCATTAATATTCTTGATTACATCTTGAATATCTTTGAATTGATCGTTGAAAGAACTGCTATCAATACTCATTCCTTGCACTTTTGAAATTGATTCTCCAATAGTAACAAGTTTCTTTAGAATCCTAGTAATATTCCAAGTCTCCATATTTTTCCATAAAGACTCAGAACTTTTAATAACTTGACTCCACCAAGAAGAATATGTTCCTCCACCTTCAAACATATCTATGACATCCATAATTCCTTGGATTTTCTTTTTAAGTCCTTTTGTGTTTGAAGGAACATTCTTATCGACTTCTTGCATAGCCTTAGCACAAGCAATCAACGTACCAGCTAGTCCTGTTGTCGTTATCATTCCTAGCGCTTGGGCCAATGTAGTGATTCCACCCGTTAGGACACCAGCACCGCCTTGAATACCTGTAATAAGTGTCATAGAGCCAATGCACTCAAATAAGCCTAATAACTTATCGTTGAATGTGTCGAATCCATCAGGCATAGTCTTATCTAGCTCTTGCATAGCTTTTGCAAATAGCCATAAAGCTCCGCCTTGACCAATCATCATTGCCAATCCTGTTAAGGCATTGTTCATCTCTAATACTTTTGAAACTGCTGCATTAAGTGTGTTAGCTCCCATCATCAATCCCATTACAGAGAATAGATTTGTTAATCGCATAGGTAATGTTGTAATGTCATTTGGAACATTCTTTTCAATTTCCTTTATAGCTTTGCAATAAAGAATAATTGTTCCTGCCCCACCAGCTATGATAGCTAATGAAGATAATTTATTTTTAAATCCTTCTACATCAAAAGTTTTTGGTGTGCCTACCGCAGTAGTAATCTCATCTGAACTCTTGAATGCATCTTTAATAGAACTAAATTTACTTCCTAATTTTCCTGGGAATGGAATATTGAAACTTTTTCCTTTGAATTTTGAAGAAATGTTTACTAAATCTCCTAAAAGGCTAATTCCACCGCTTCCAAGTTTCATTAACTTACCAGCATACTTTAATCCAATTCCAATTTGGATGTAGTCTGATACGAAACGTCCTAATCCTTTAGAAAAGCTTCCGTCTCCCATTTCAGTGATTTTATCTTTTGCAAAA
>OLOH01000205.1_pt1 | contig 49404 bp, 54 predicted proteins | sample 1673221 | NCBI WGS metagenome assembly OLOH01 (sample SAMEA3136767, study PRJEB25190) | human gut metagenome
TCATGTCAATTCGGTTTCTGTTCGCGGACAAAGATACGAAGAACTCGTGTAAAAACGAAGGAATCGGATAGATTAAGATAAGTGACTGACACTAAAGAAAGTCAAGCAGTATATCTCTCTGTCTGCCCAACTCATTAAAAAGTAGGATTGTGAGAGATTAAGAAGGGTGATTGCTACTTATCCGTTGCCTTTTTCGGCTCGAAAAAATTTGCTAAAACACCCTGTCGAACCGCTTGTGTTACGGCAAAGAACGCTTGTATCTTTGGTATTCGCACTGTAAAGATAACCGTTTTTTTTCGATTATCGGGAAAATACAGCCGCGTTTATTCGATCCGGGGTTCTGTTTCGCTGTTCTGCTATATTTTTCATGGTTTCAAATAGCTCTATATCAACTAATTTTGCAATTAGATAATAGAGTTATGGAACAAATGGATGTAAGGGTCTCGTTCTACCTTAAAAAGAGCGAAACGAATGCCGATGGTTGTTGTCCTGTCATGGCACGGCTGACCGTCGGCAACCATTCCGAGGCGGCTTTCAGTGCCAAGATGTCGGTTCCCGTATCGTCGTGGGCGTCAGGCCGCGCCACGGGAAAGAGTGCCGCTACGCGGGAAATCAATCGGCAATTGGACGAACTGCGTGCCTCGGCGCTGGCCATCTACAAGGAACAGTCTGCGATACGGGAGGACGTGACCGCCGAAGAGGTACGGGATCTGCTGCTGGGCAAGGCTTCCGGACAAACAACCCTGCTCAATTATTTTCAAACGTTTATCGAACATTTCGAGAAACGCGTGGGTGTAAACCGCGAGAAAGACACGCTCAGATCCTATCGCTACGCCCGCAACTGCATCTCCGCTTTTCTGCAAACACAGTATAAACTTTCGGATATTCCCTTTACTGCCCTCGACCGGTCGTTCATCGACAGGTACGACCTCTACCTGCGGACGGAACGCCGCATCGCGCCGGGAACTATCGTCCTGCTGACCTCAAAACTGAACACGATCGTCGGCGAGGCGGTGTCGGAGGGTATCATCACGGCCGACCCGTTCGCCGGGTACGAACCGAAACGCCCCGAAAGAGTGCAGAAATACCTCACTGCCGACGAATTGCATCGGCTGATGACCACGCCGCTTCATCACCCGACGCTCTACCAAGCCCGCGACCTGTTCCTATTCTCGTGTTATACGGGCATTCCTTACGGGGATATGTGCCGCCTGAGCGAAGATGATCTGGAAATTGCCGAGGACGGCGAGGTGTGGATCAAAACCACGCGCAAGAAGACGAAGATCGACTACGAACTGCCGCTGCTCGATATTCCCCTCCATATTCTCGACAAATACAGGGGTATCGCACCGGAGGGAAAATTACTTCCTATGTACGGCAACAATACACTCAACCGGGCTCTGAAACGTATCGCCTCGATCTGCGGTATCGAAAAGCGGCTCGTTTTCCACTGCGGACGGCATACCTACGCCACCGAAATCACGCTTTCGCAGGGCGTTCCGCTGGAAACGGTCAGTAAGATGTTGGGCCACACACGTATCGACACGACACAGATTTATGCCAAAGTAACCGATGACAAAATCGGCGCGGATACGCAAAACCTCGACAAGAAGCTCGCCGAGCGGTTTTCGATAGTTCTGTAATCACTTATTTCAAATCTGAATCATCATGGAAACGAACAATAAGGAGATAAAACGCCGCAGTACGTTCGCCGTACTGTTCTATATCAATCGAACTAAAGTCCGCAAGGACGGTACCTGCCAGCTCTTGTGCAAAGTCAGCATCGACGCCGAATCGGCTCATATAGGTATCAAATCCGCCATCGAACCGTCGCTGTGGAATCCGGAGACAGGACGCGCGGACGGCCGGAGTGCCAACGCCCGCAAAGTAAACCGGGCCATCGACCTGCTGACCGAACAGATCGAGGCCCACTATCGGAGAATTCGCAACAACCTCGGCTTCGTCACGGCAGAACTGGTAAAGAACGCCGTAAAAGGCGTAGGCCAAAAGCCGCTCACGCTGCTGGCCCTGTTCCGGGAACACAATGCAGAGTTTTACAAACGGGTCGGCGTAGATCGGATGAAAGAGACCTATGCCAGCTACGAGAACTCCTACAACCACTTGGCTGCGTTCGTACAACAGAAATACGGGCAGGAAGACGTTACGCTCCGAAGTCTCGACAAAACGTTCTACGATGACTTCGACCTCTTTCTGAGAACGGAGTGCAATATGATGCAAAAGACGGTACACGAACACCTGTACCGCCTGAAGAAAATGACCAAACGGGCTGTCAGCCAAGGTACGCTCCGCCGCGACCCTTACGGTAAGCTGCACCCGGAGTTACCCGAACGCAAGAGCCGCCACCTCAAACTCGAAGATCTCAAAAAGCTGATGGAAACGCCCATCGATAAACCCAATCTTCAAAAGGTGCGGGACTGGTTCCTCTTCTCCACCTTCACGGGCCTGTCCTACTCCGACCTGACCCGGCTCTCGGATAAGGACATCACGCAGGCCGCCGACGGAACGTGGTGGCTTCATATACGGCGCAAAAAAACAGATACCCCCTCGGCAGTCCGGTTGCTGGAGGTTCCGTTGCGGATCATCGAGAAATACCGGTCTGAACGTCAGAGCGACAAGGTTTTCAACCTTTACAGCCGGAAGCATCTTATCATACTTACGCGAAAACTGGGACAAGCATACGGTTTCGATATGACCTTCCATGTGGCCCGGCATAATTTCGGGACGCATATTACCCTCTCGATGGGCGTGCCTATCGAAACCGTGAGCCGTATGATGGGACACAAGAGCATCACCACGACTCAGATTTACGCCAAAGTGACCGACAAAAAGGTGGGTGAAGATATGAAAGGGCTTAAAACGAGAACGAAAGGCCGGAAAATAGTCTTATGCGAAGAGGATGTGAGCGTTATGAAAAAGAAACGGGCACAGTCCGACAAAGAAAAAGCAGCGTTCGCTTGACAGAAAAGAAAAATATTCGTATAATTATCCAACTAATATCCAAACAATATGGCAACGACAGGAGAAAGAGCGACAGGAACGATAACGATCGAGTACAATACCGTAACCGTAACCCCCGGTGCTGACGGCGATGTGTGGCTGACCCCATCCGAGATTGCCCGGATGTTCGAGGTGTTCGTATCTGCGGTCACGAGCAATATCCGGGCGATTTACAAACACGGCGCACTGCGTATGTCGGAAACCTCGAATCTTCCGACGGCCCATGCTGAACTGTATAATTTGGAAATGATCTCGGCGTTGGCCTTTCGGGTGGACACGCCCCAGAGCGCGGCGTTCCGGCGGTGGCTGATCCGCCGCCCCCATTCCCGGATGGTCGTGCTGAAGGTCTCGCAGGTAGAACGGACGGTAGTGAACTGATCTCGGAAAGAAAAAATCCGTCTAACAAGTCCGATTCTAACGTTTTCGCCCCTGTCGGAATTCATCCTGACAGAGGCGATTTTCAATTTCGGGAATTTGTCAGACAGCCCTTCTTCTCGTTCCGGTGTTACAGCAACGCCTTATCATCCTTTCCGTTATACGAATCCCGGAGCAACTTTTCGATCTCCGACTCCCGGTACAGCACTTTCCCGCATATCATGTAATAAGGGAGTTTTCCCGAGCTGCGGTATTCCTGCAACGTCCGGCGGTGGACTTTCAGCCGCTCCGAAATTTCCTTGTCCGTCAGGTACGACTCTCCGCCCAGAATCAGGCGATGGTTCGTACCGAATTTTTCCAGACCCTTTTCGATACGCTTTATCAGGTCGAACACTTCGGCCTCGCTACTGTCCGAACCCTGCACAATATTATTTCTCATAGCTTATTCCTCCGTTTACTTTTTCGATTGTTTCAACAATGCCTCTACGTCTTGCGGCTTATAGTAGATTTTATGTCCGACTTGCGTGTAAGGAATGATCCTTTTTTCACGATATGCCTGAAGCGTCCTTTTAGCGATGCTCAGCATTTCGCAGACCTCCTCATTGTCGAGCCAATGGCCCAAGCGTTTTTGTTGTTTTTCATTCAGAGCCTCGATCCTTCCGGCCAGCGCTTCGAGTTTGGCCACCATAGAGTCATAGACCCGTTTTTCGATCATTATCATCTCCATAATTACAATGTTTAGCTTTCCCGGAACCCAAAAATACTTTATGGAATACACGTCCGAGCCTTTTGCCGACGCGGATGTAAGGGTTGGCATCGCTATATGCCACGGTTGGCGTCGCCGCTTTGAATTTGTAAAAGCGGGGAAATATGCGAAATTTTTGAGTACCTGAACGACGGGGAACCGTTTTTGAACAAGAATAACACTATGCACTATGATTACCAATTTCAGTTTCGGAGTACCCTGCGAGACAGCAGATGCCGACTATCCGATGCCGCTCGGGGACTATTTCGACATCGAGAAGGATATGATGCAGGTCGGCGGCGAGTTCCTTTTAGTCCGGGACGAGGAGAGTAACTTTTACTTTCTCTGCACCGACGACTGCGACATCGAAATATTATGCCGTGCTTATGATTGGTATATCGTATCGTCCGGCCGTTTCAACGGCCGTTTGCGGATCGGCATGGGGCTGGCCGGAGAGGATGCTTACGGCAGCGAGATGTTCCGGGTCGAGGACGAGCAGACCCTTCGGCTGTGGCACGACATTCTGAAATTCACCTTTAAGGGCGATTTCATCCGCAACTATTATCCCATGACCAACCGGTTCCGGGGTAAATTGCGCGTGGACGGGGCGTTATGTTTCTATATCCACGACTATTATCCCGTGTCGCATAAGTTGAAACTCACGAGCGAACAGAAGAAAGTCACTAACCTCGTATTCCGCTTCAAAGAGGGAGCCTGCGCGTCGCTGGCTACCAAACTCTTCCCGCTGGCTATTTCACGGATGGAGTTTTTCAATGACTTGGCCGATCCGATCCTGCTACCTCTTCCGGCGTTTACGAAAGAGAGGTACCGGCAGCGTTTCGAGTCTTTTTGCGGGGAACTTTCCCGCCGGCTGATAATAGACAACGGTTTTCCTGCCGTCCGGATCGAGTACGACAGGGAACAACAAAAAGGCACGCAACAAAGGGATATGTCAGGCATAGTCTTCGATCCGGATTACATCGAGGGGCGCGACGTTTTGCTAATCGACGATATTCTGACTACCGGTATGAGCTTTACGCTCATAAAACGCGAATTTGAAAAATTGGGCGCCAATTCCGTAATCGGTATCTTCCTTGCAAAAACCGTATAGACTAACTCCTGCCGGAGCGTCTGTCGCTCCTGCGGCACGCAAGCCCGTATCCTGATCTGAGGATACGGGCTTTTTCGTGTCTGGTGTGCGGGCGAAGGGCTGATCCGTTACGCCCTTCGCCACAGTTATTTTCCGCACTTTTCATAACCTTTCTCCTCATTTATAAGCCGCCTTCACGAACCCGGTGTGGATGGTATCTGGTTTCAGAAGCAAAGGTATCTACGGGCTGCACGCCCCTGCAAGATCAAGCCGCCGGGCGGTTTTGCGAGAAATCTTCCTCTTTCCCTTCGGGCGAGCGTATTTCCCGCAAAAATCTTGACATGGGCTAAGCCCTTCTTTTTCATGCTCCTGAAACCAGATACCATCCACACCGGCTCCGCTACGGCATAAAAAAAAAGTCGAAAGGTTATGAAAAGCACAGAAAATAAGAACAGGAAACCGAAAACCTCCAACCTTCCACTCAGCATGGGTGCGGGTTTGCGGGCAGGGCTGAAAATCGGGGCTGTCGCGCTGGGTTTTCATCTCTTCGGGAGCGGCTTTATTTGGGTCGTTTTGGCCTTTGTGTTCTGCTATGACATCCTGCGGGGTATTCTCTCCTGTCTTTTATCTCTCGTCGTTCTGATCGGCTTTTTCTCCTTTCTCTTTTCCCAAATCTTCTAAAATCCTAAAAATCATGGCAAAGTATTATTCTCTTTTCGGCGGGACGACCACCGACACCGAAATCCAAGTCGCAAAGGAAAACCAAATCGTCATCCATGAAGGCCCCGGCGCCTTTACTATCCGGTATGTAATCTACAAAGTCGAACACGACGCAGACGGATATATGTATCACATGATAAACACCGACACGAAAGAAATCCACCGTACCGACATCCTCCGGCCATACTCGCAGAAATTCGGTATCGGCATGTACTACACCGACACGCCCCCGGAATTTATGGACGCTTTCGAGGTCGCCGCCCTTGTTGCCGAAGCCGAGCAAAAAGCAAAAGAGGATACCGAAGCAAAAGTCCGGGCAAAGGACGAACACGACCGGATTGCGGCAATCGGTGCGGAGCGGTTGCGCCGGATTATGCCCGACAACGTGCAGGGGGTCATCGTGGCCGAACTCAACGAAACGGAATACACCGACCCCTCCTACGAATGCAGGGAAACGACCAGCGTCCGCACCGTGATACTCGGCTTTTCGACCACGCCCCGCAACGGCTTCGGGGAACTGCGTAAAGCCGCCCGAAATCTGCCCGAAACGGCGTATTTGGCCGAATATAACAAGGACTACGAACACCGTTCCCCCGGTTTCACGCTCGGCAGAAGCCCTTATTCGGGGTGGAGCATCCACAAAATGACCCACTACACCCGCGAGGGATTTATCGAACGGTTGGCCTATATAGCCGGAGACGAGAATAATATCCGGCTGACCAGTCCCAGTCCGGAGCGCACGCAGGAGGCCGGCCCGATAACCGTGCAGGGCGATTTTATCCTCACGAACTACTCCGAAAAGGCCGTCGCCCTATTCGGAGATACGAAGCCCATAAAGGACGCATTATCCGACCTCGGCGGACGGTTCAACGGGCGCCTGACCTACCGCGGAGAGAAATGCGCCGGGTGGGTCTTTCCCAAAGCGAAAGAAATGCAGGTGCGCGAGTTAATCGGCATGACCGAATAATCCCGAAGTCCAATTCGGGGACGGTAACCCCGTCCCCACATAAACTAACGAATCATAAAAATCCGAAAATATGAGAACCATTTATCTGCAAAGGCAAGGCTCGACCGACACGTTTAACACCCACAATGCAATCAACACGGATTTAGGGTATTACATCGAGGTCAAAACATGGAGCGACAACCGCTACAACATTATCATCGCATCGACCCGTAAGCAGACCGAAGACGAAACCAAAAACAAACGGATAGAAATAACCGCCGTTTATCCCTCATTGTCCGACGCATTCAGACGGGTGGAAAAGGAACTGCGGGAGGAATTATCCGAAGATGCGATCATTTCCGACACGATAGAAAAATACTGCCATAACAATTTTACCTACAAAAAAGTGTCAGACAAATATTTGGCGGTCTGTTTTTATGAGAAATCCACCGAAACGATACGCCTGTACCCCGAGAATTACTGCCTCGTCTCTTTCCGGCACAAAGGCACGAAAGACTACCTCCGAATGGACAGCGCAACGGCGGAATACCTGCCCATATTGGAGGAACAGGCCAGGCAATACGAAAAGGAGGAGACTTGGACGTGCCACAAGGATAAATCCGAGGACTTCAGACGCGAACGGTTCGCGTGGCTTCTCGGAGAAGCACTCAAGAAAAAGGACTGCCACCGCAAATTCTATGTAACCGACACGCTTATCAAGTAATCCGCAAAGACAGTAATCCAATCCGGGGGCGGCAAGTCCCGCCCCCCCCATAAAACCGAATCGACATGACACTCAACGAATATATTACCCAAAGCGAACCGCAGGCTAATGTAAAAGTCATACTCAAAGAGGGCGAATATATCCAGCGCAATGCAATCAAAGTAACCCCCTTTTCGGTTCAGACGACCGTCGATATTCCGGTGGTTACACAGCGGTACGGTATAAAAGACAATTATATCCGAATCGGAACCGCCCGGCAGTTGTTTGCACGACATCCCCAAACGGGCGAACTGCGCGGAAGCGTGTTTTTCCTGCCCGACGATGCCCCGGAACCGCCCGTACTTTCTCAATTCATGCAATTCCTAAAGGCGGATATGGCATTTTGCGAACAATGGGAAAAAGAGAACCCGCAACAGGGGGATTTGCAGGCACATAACGCCCGGTTCAGAGCGGCATACGCCGAATTTCTCACCAGCGTAAAGACAACCTATGCCCTTACAGATGCGGATATTAAGTGCTGGCTCGGTTGAACATTTATCCGGGAAGCATATTCCAAAAACGAATCATTAACCAAACATGCAATCCGATGAAAACAAAAGTTATCCTGTACGACCATACGGGCAACAACGTCATCAGTCGCCATAAGGAATTGACCCCGTTCGCGGAGAATATCTATACGACCTTCATCCATAAGGATAGCTGCGGTATCGACACCAACGATATATTCGGGATTGTGTTCGCAATCAAAGGCGTGTATTTCATCCCGGAATATTGCAATCGCGACCGCCTTGCCGACAGTAATTACAAAAATCGTCTTATCGACTTTCGCAGGCGATGGACAGACCATGTAAAACAGCAGGCCGCAGAGGGGCAGTATATCCGTCTGCTGGAAATTCGCGTGTTTGAGGAATTGGGAGAGGAAACAACCCCGTTACGGCAGGCCCGCGAAGCCATGTTGAAGAAACGGGATGCAGAGAATGAGGCACGCCGCCGCCATGACAAGGAAGCCGCACAAAGAAAGGAACAGGAAGAGCGGCAACGCCTCGACGAGTGTAAATGCCGCTTTTTAACCGGAGGAACGATAACGGGCGAGGAGTTCATAAGCATCGCCAAACGGGACGGATTCGCCATACACATCCGCACGGCAGGAACGCTCCGCAAGCGCATAGCCGAATTGAACCGGAACAGGGCGATATGGTATTACCGACTTCGAGGTAAAGCCGCACCCGACGTTACGGGATGCCGAAAAGCCATTAAAGGTTATCTCTCTTTTCTCGAAAACGAGGGAAACACTGCAATTGATTCATAAACAGCACAAAGCCATGAAAGCGACCGATTATTTCAAACAGACGATCCAAAGCTATTTACAACGCCGGGCGCAGGAGGACGAATTATTTGCACCCCGTTACGCCAACCCGAAGAAGAACATCGACGACTGTATAACATTTATCCTCAATTACGTGAAGCAAAGCGGGTGCAACGGCTTTGCGGACGATGAAATCTACTCGCTCGCCCTGCACTACTACGACGAGGACGACATCGACATCGGCAAGCCCCTCACTAATTGTAAAGTTGTGGTGAACCATACTATCGAACTCTCCGAAGCAGAGAAAGCCGAAGCACGGCGCCAAGCCATGCAAAAAGCAACGGACGAAGCCTACCGGAAAATTACGCAGGGTAAAAACAAGACCAAGAAGACCGAAACAACCACCCAGTCATCACTATTTTAATTCGATACACCATGAAACCGAGAAATAAATTCCAACAGAAAGCAGTCGAAGCAAGCAAGAAACTGCCACCGCTGACCCCGGCACAGGAACGCTGGGCCTACACAAAAGTTATCGAATCGGTAGGCCAGCGCACGAGAAAAGGTGTCGTTACCTGCCTCGACTGTGGCAAGGTGTTCCACAACGATACCAAACAGCAATATTGCACCTGTCCCGCCTGCGGAACACGACTGCGGATAGAAAATACTCGCAGGCAGAAATTCCAGCAACGGGAATACGTTACCTATATAACCGCTTGCGACGGGATGCAGGTCGTGCGGGTGTTTATGGTGAATTATTATGCCAAAGTCGGACGACCGCTGAACCGCTTTTGCCACGAAGTCATGCAACGTTGGATAGCCCCCGACGGCAAATACTGCACACTCGCCCGGAGCCGGGTATGGGGAACGATATATTACGATCTGTGGATTTATTCGTCCGATTTGGAACTGCACGGCGAATCGTGGGTATATGACAAAATTTATACGGATGATATATACCCTCGTATGAAACTCATCCCCGAACTGAAACGAACGGGATATAAAGGCGGATTATATGGTCAGAACCCTACGACCTTACTCCGTGTCCTGCTCTCGGATAACCGGGCGGAATCCCTGCTCAAAATGGGGCAAGACTGCCTATTACAACTGTATTTGAATGATAGCGGTCGGAGATTCGACAAATATTGGCCGAGTATCCGTATCGCCGTCCGTAACGGCTATAAAATCACGGATGCAACGACATGGTGCGACTATATAGACGCTTTGCGGACATTGGGCAAAGACCTGCACAGCCCCAAATATGTATGCCCCGCAGACCTTAAACGGGAACATGACCGCTGTATAGCCAAAATCGCCCGCAGGGAAGCCGAGCGGGAAATAGCCGAAAACCTCTCCGCATATTTTCAGAAAGAGTGCGCCTACCATAGAGCCAAAGCCAAATTCTTCGGCCTTGCGTTTTCGGACGGACAGATCGTCGTTCGGGTGTTGGAGAGTGTGAAAGAAATCATCATGGAGGGAAAGGCCATGCACCATTGCGTCGGCACGAACGAATACTATAAAAAAGCCGATTCGCTTATTTTTTCGGCAACCATAGACGGCCAGCGCATCGAAACCGTAGAGGTATCCCTCTCCCAACTCAAAGTTATTCAAAGCCGGGGCGTATGCAACAAACAAACGGAGTATCACGACAAAATCGTGCAGCTTGTAAATGACAATATGCCCCTTATCCAAAAGCGCATTGCCGCCTAATTCATCAATCCGAACTATCAAGATTATGCAACCGAGAAATAGTTTTGAACAGCAAATAGAAGAGGCGGGGCGCACGCTCCGCCCCATCTCCGCCCGGCAGATACGATGGGCGTTCGACCGATGCTTCGTCCGCTACGGACGCAGGACGACAAAAGGCGTGATAACTTGCACCGAGTGCGGACACGCATGGAGGGACAAGACGGCGCGGAAGCATTGTATCTGCCCCTCGTGCCACACCCGGCTGACCATAGACGACAACCACCTGCGCCGGATTTACGACACGGCGAACTACGCCCTGTTTATGACCGTCCATAACGGGATGCAGGTATTACGCTTCGTATATCTGGCCTACTATGTCCGTATCGGAGAAAGAGCGAAATACATTCATTTCGAAGTCGTGCAGCGGTGGATCGCCCCGGACGGGCGATGCGCCACCCGTGCAAGACTCATAACGAACCGGCCTTTCTACAAGACGTGGGATTATACAACCTCGTTGGAACTGCGCCCCCATAAGCCGCTGTATAATATCCATCCCCGTTGTGTTCATCCCCGGCCGCAACTCCTGCCCGAACTGCGAAGAAGCGGTTACAACGGACAGTTTCACCATATCTCCCCGCCGGAAATGTTCTGCGCCCTGCTGCGCGACAGCCGTGCCGAAACCCTGCTTAAAACAGGACAGGTTACGCTCTTGAAACACTTTGCCGAGAATACCCGCACATTGGACGACTATTGGCCATCGGTGCGTATCGTCCTGCGGAACGAGTACGCTATTGCCGATACTGAAATGTGGTGCGACTATATAGACCTATTGCGCTTTTTCGGCAAAGACCTGCGAAATGCCCGGTACGTGTGTCCCGCCGACCTGCGAACAGAACACGACCGCTATGTCGTGAAGAAACGGAAATATGAGCAGGCATTGGCCGAAGAAGAACGCCTGCGCCGGGAATTGGAATGCGAGAACGAATACCGGGAGGCCAAAGGACAGTTTTTCGGGATCGACTTTACGGACGGTAAAATTCATGTCCGGGTCTTGGAGAGCATCGAGCAGTTCCGGCAGGAGGGCGAAGCCATGCACCATTGCGTCTTTACCAACGAATATTACCGCCGAGACGATTCGCTGATCCTCTCGGCCACGATGGACGGCAAACGATTGGAAACGGTCGAGGTTTCGCTCTCCCGGCTCAAAGTGGCGCAGAGCCGAGGCGTATGCAACGAGGACAGTCCGTACCACAAGCAGATTATAAAACTCGTTCAGCACAATATACACCTGATAGAAAATCGACTGACAGCATAATCAATCTTTCAATAATTAGAATCGGGGCGGCGAAAGCCGCCCATAACACCGATACCATGAAAACAGACACGAATAAACAGAACCCGCCCCACGAAATCCGGCAGAACGGAAAAGCCGTACTCCGGTCGGATTGCGAGTGTTCGCTTCCGATGATTTTCAACAACCTCACGGGACGCAATATTCCGGATGCCCGACAGTATAACGATTATATAGAGTGCATAGCCATCCGGGACATAGGCTTTACCTACGGGGAAATAGAACTGGTCAAGAACGGAGAGGTAGTAGCCAAAGGACTTATTACGAAGAAATAAAATCGGGACGGCAACAGCCGCCGTTCAAACAATTATGAAAAATCGACAGCACAACGAAAAAACGGTAAGGGCGAATGCCGTCCTTGCCCAACTCAAAACCCGATACAAGGCAAGAATTTGCGAGCACGACCACACGGCGATAGTCGTATCGGGTATTACCGAAAAACAACTCTCCGACTTATGCCGGAGGTTGTATTGTTCCGGCATGTATAACGACACGGGACGGTTCGGTATAATCACCAACTTCGGAGAATATAAGTAACAATCGGGGCGGCTGCCGCCCCATAACACCGACTGCTATGAAAATCATCTATAAAGAGGGAACCCGCAAAACCCTCGCAGAATCGACCGGAGAAGTCCGTAGCGCAGTTGCCACAGCATTGGAACTCGTCGAGGGCAAGCACGGATTCAGAACGCCTTTCGAGATATGGCGTAACTGTAAATTAGTCATAACCATCGGACATAACATTTACACAACATTCATCGAGATCCGTCCCCCGGCTATGGCTTATATCAAACGCCGGAGTAATTGGCACAACCGATACGCTTACTATGCGGCCGGAACATTTCGGGGAAATAACGACAACGCGGAAGTAGAACTTATTTAATGGAGAACAACAATGAAAACGACAGAGGTAAACAAGGAATTGGTAGGTAGAAGGTGCGAGTGCATGTGTTTAGGTTCGATGGTTACGGGAGTAATCGAGGACATAACCGTTACGAAATATACGGCGGAGGTAAAAGTGCGTTACGACGAGCCCCAGCGCTGGGGTAACGAGGTTTTACACAGCGGTTGGGCGCATGGGGACAAGGACGACGAATCCGGCTCTTTGAAGTACCTGCGCCTGCTCCCCGAACCTGTCCGACCGGACTATGAAACACTTATCGTAACTTTTTGCGATCCTATCCGCACGCTGGAGCGCCGTATCTTCGACGATCCGCAGGCGTGGGGCGTATCGGCCTTAAAGGAGTGGATCGACGGCTACGAAAGCACCCGCTTTACGCAAATCGGCGACTGCACGGCGGTCGTAACCTCCGAATACAACATGGCGAGCGTGCGCGAATGGCTCGCCCGACATACCGAAATCGAAACCTGCAAAACGGCGTAACGATGGCACGGGAGAGAACCGACGACTGGATGCAGATGGCCAAAGACCTCGCCCGTGCCGAACGGGAACTGCAAATAGAACATTGGGTATATATCACGTTCGAGTACCGTGAATGCGACCGTTCGCGGGTTGTCCTGCACAAAATAGACATGCCCCGCAGGATGCTCGACCGCTGGCGGTGGCTCGTCGAGTGGCGCAGGGCAAAATATGTCTGTCAATATCCCCGTAAGGGCGTGCAGGTCTATTATTGTTACTACGACAAGCGGACGGGACTGCAAACCGGGTTCGGCTCCCTGCTCTCGTGCGTGGCAGCGGCGAAAGCGCAGATTACGAAAGTCGAGCGTAAAATAGAGGAATACGTTAGTTACATGAGCGGCAACGATCTGTTTTTCGACCCGACGACAGACGAAAAATTGCGCTGCGCCAAAAAGAAATTGGCGCAGAAAAGGGCAAAGTATGCCGAACTGTGCGCCCTGCTCCAAAGCGAGGTCGCCAAACATCGGGCCAATCCCGGTATCTGCAAACTGTTCCTCGGCTTTCGCAAGCTGGGCGAATTTACGGACATCCCGCAAGCCCGCAAATTCGCGGAAGAAAGCGGTGAAACAGGGACTTTCAACCTTATCGGCAACCGTTTTCGGGATAGTTGGTATCAGCCGAAATGTATCGAAGAAGCCGGAATTTGAATCTTGAAATTCGGCGCGAACACAAAATCGACGGTTTGAAACCGTCGATTTTGTGTTCGCGGAACGCCGCCCCAACAGGAGTAGGCATACCGGTCAGTAATTCCTATTGAGCCATTCTTTTCCGTGTAATAGACCACCTGCTGAAATTCGTCGATGGCGACGATTACCGGACGGGAGGCTTTCTCCAGATAACGGAATATCTCGTCGAGCGTCGCTTCCGTAGAGCGGATGTCGCTCAGTGCAGGTTGAAGCTGGGGTTACCCGCAGGGGCGAATGTTATGCCGCCTTGCAGGGATTTGACGCTGTTCCAGAAACTTTCGATGGCTTTTTTGCCGAAAGGCTTCAGGCCATCGACAATGCCCCGGTTCAAGGAAAATACCAGGTCGCGCAACGATCCGGTCGCATAAATATCGACGAAAAACGTATAATCTCCGGATGGTTGAAACAGTGCTGTATAAGCCCTACCCATATGGCGCGTGGAGATCAGCGCCAGATTATTGCCGTTGGCCACCTCCCGAATAAGATTTTCGCTCTCCTGTTCGCGGTCGCAGAAATACTCGGCGGATTCATAGCCGCTGCTTATAAAGGGATTTTTTCAGTGGTTACATACAGTCGTTTATTACTACGCAAAGACAATTATTATAAAATAATAATCAAACGTAAATCAAAACCGGCGCACAACGTTGCAGGTAAACTCCCCAGACCTTCATGGTCGTTATAATCCGCGTTTCTTTTTTGGCTGTGCAGCCAACTTCTTCGATACATCGGGTACACTGCGCGGCTGCGGCGTAATATCCTGACATCGGGCCTGTCTTATCTTTTTTGCCGTTTTTATCAGATCAAATTGAATTACCTGCCAGTCTTTGCCGAGCAGACAGACAGGATCGGGGTAAGTGTCGGCCTTTGTGAAATTTACAAAGTTGTCCAGCAACTCGTCCTCGTCGTGTTCCCACTCGTACCGTTTAGCATGCAGGCCAATCATTTCGGGGAGGGTATATTCCTTCAAAAGCCTGTGTAAGTCCCAGAAATCCTTTTTGCGGCCGCCCTGCGATACGACGTGCATCTTCATCGCTACGATGTCCTTCACTCCGGCCATGCGTATCCCGTCGATTACCTCCGCATCTTCGAGAAACGGGTCGCTGTACATCAGATCGACTTTGACATATTCATCCTCGGATTTACCGACATAGTAACTGCGCCCGAAGCTCACTATTGAGCTGGTATCGGTGCAGTGATAATACGGGAAGCGCGACCGCAGGAACACTTCAAATGTCCTGAAATCGAGGCTCCGGTACTCTGCATCGGTGAAAAGGTCGATGTCGTCCGATTTTCTGTGCCCATAACGAAGACTCAGGTTCGTACCTCCGACAAGGCGGAACGGGCTGAACAGTTCCTCCTGCATCAGAACGCCGAGCGTTTCCCGCAGTAACGGCGTTACCGTTTCGTAATGTAATCGCTTTATCTCTGTCATTGTTTATGACGGTATTTATACGGTATGCGGTACGAAAGATCGGGCTTGTAGCGTTCCAGCTCTGCACGATCCATACCGTAAAACCGTGCGATCTCCTGTTTTTCATTCTCATCGCCGCGTTCCATAACCCGTTCAAGAATTGATTCTTTACTGCGCCCCCAATCTATCTTGTCGAAATCGGTGTCCCAGAACAGCATCCGTCGGATGGCCGGAGCGCCACGAACGGATTCGTTCGCTTTCCGGTTCTTGTATTCGGCTATCTCGTAGTATGCCTGAAGCGTCAGCAGAAAGCCCTCATCATAACCGAGTGCCTTTTCGATCTTGAGGGCCATTTCGACTGTCAGCTTGCGGCGACCCGTAATAACCGCATTAAGCGTCTGTTTGTGTTCGTCGATAGCAGCAGCAAAGGCTCGCTGGCTGAGGTTGCGTTCCTGCAACTCCAGGCCGACGATCTTTCCCGGACGGATGCCCTTATACATATCAATTTCGCTTCTCATGGCTCTTTTTGCAAATATACACAATGTAAACGAAATTGTTTACATAAATATTGCCCTTTTTTATCGGCTCCCCGGATTATGCGTATCCGCGATGCAAATAATCCTGCTGCCACGACATTTTATCGGGTAACTCCTTTGCCCTTTTTAAGTCGGTTGGCCAGCTTTTTCGCCACGTCGGGCAGCTGCCTTGCCGGTTTTTCGGCAGTTGCCCCTGCGACCCCAAATTGCTCTTTCCGCTCCGGTGTCGCCGCCTGTGGCCTGCGGATATTCGGGTATTGCTCCCGGAGCAATTCTCCGGCCAGCTCCCGTACCGAGGCCATGATCTGTGTTTTTTCGTTCTCGGTCGTGGCTTGGGTCAATCTATCCGCCAGAGGATCGAATCGGTCGTGATAGGAGAAAAAATTGGGAAACTCGTCCTGTATCTCCGGAGCTTTGCACTCCGGCGAGGCAAGGTATAGCAGGCAACTGATGTCGTAAGTACGATCCGGGATATTCTCCGGTATTTCCCCTTTGTCGAATCCCGAAAGCGCAGCGAAATTGGCCAGCGTCGGGGACATATCGAATTGTCCGACGGTATCGCATATTCCAATCTCTTTTATGTCGGCATAACAGCCGGACGACAGACAGCCGAACGGCTCCGGTGCGGTGCGGAATAAGGTATTGAGGTCAATATCGGGATTGACTTTCGCTCTTTGTGCTTCGTCCGGAATTAGTTCCATCGTCCTGAAGAATGTAATGTCGAGCCGGGGATCGAAGAAATTGGCGGCAAAGAAATCTTTGTACCGTTTTTGCAGTTTCTCACCTCGCTCCGTATTATCGAACAACAATACGCCACGGTCGGTCTCGATGCCCGTATAGATCTGTTCCCTGCTCCTTTCCAGACCGGAATAACGCCAGACGGCTGATTGATACGCCATCGACTTGTTTAATGCCTCATGGGAATTTTCCGGCAGCAGCGGATCGAGACCGTTCTGATAGCAGTATATGGCCGGATAGAGCCGGCAGATGTTCAGCGGTTTCAATCCCTGCTCCTTGATGGCATTCCACAGTTTGCGCGGAAACATCGAGATATTCTCGTAAGGTTTCCATACTCGGTCGGGGTCGGCAAAACGGTAATGCACGAAAAAGCTGTTCGGGTAAGGCGTCAGCCAGTCATGGAGCATAACTTCCGTGTAGTGTTTGACAAAATGACCGAAGTTTTTATAATATCTCCCGTTTGCCGATACAGTCTGTGTCTTTCCTTCCGGCGAAAGCACCATATAAACGTCGCCCGGCTCCCGACGGTCGCCGGGGTTCATCGTTCTGTTTTCTTCTGTCGTTTTCATTTTCAATCGTAGTTTTAGAATTTCGGTTTCATGGAGGATTTGCGCTGCGGTTTTATGGGGCGTGTCCGCTCCTGCCGGGGCGTAAGATTCCGCAGGGTCAGCGATTCATTCTTACGATCGTAGCGAACCTCGCAATTCTCGAAGATTTTGGTATCCGTTTCCACGTTCCGTAAACGGATCGTTTCGCCCTCGTAGAGCCGTTTGCTGTCGTCGTAGGAAATCGGCTGGCGGAGCAGCTCGTCCATCTTTCGGGCGAATACATAAACATTGTCTTCGCACCTGATCCGATCCGGAGTGTAAATATCCAGTTCGGAATCGCTCTTAAAGGCATACAGGCACATATCCGCCGTGCGTATGTCGTGAGGAACCCATTGAATCGCCTGCGGATGATTCCTGACGGCGGCCTCGCCCACCTGCTGCGTGATGACCTCTTTCGGCACGAAGCGCAAGATATGCCCGTTTTTACACGCGGCGTCCAAAGCTACTTCGTCCGAAATGGCTTTGGGACGCATTACGGTTATCAAAAAGTCGATTGTTTTAGGATCATCCTGCTCCCGAACCATTTGCAGAGCCATCGACGGCTCTGTCAGCGCACCGGCAACGCTGTAATCGGTTTTATCTTTTCCGTAGGTATTGTCGAAAGCCTCTTTGCACATCTCATAAGTCCGGTCGTCTTCGGGTATTCCGTATAAATTCTGCGGATTCTCTTTTACCAGATTCATATAAAGGTCAGGGCTTTTCATCGTTTCCGGGATAAACTCTATGGCATACGGACTGCGGCGTATGGCTTCCATGCACAACTCCGGCGTCTTGAGTTTTTCGGGAACCATCCGCAGGTAGGAGCCGTCATACCGTACCGCCGTTTCGCACAGTTCCTTATCCTTGAATTTTTCGGGAATATTGTAGAACAGTTCGGGTTCTTTGGTAAAGATCATCTCCGCCAGTTTCGGGGTCATATAGTCCGGATTCATACTGTCCAGAAAATGTTTGGTTCGCGAGTATCCCTCGCAACGCTCCAACAACTGCTCGTGGATCTCTTTGTAGGGAATGTACCGAAGTACCCGCAGGTCATAGCTCGAATACAAAGCCTCATGGCACATCTCCCGTGTCAGCAGTTCCGGTTTGAAATACTGAATGGCAGCAGGGTCGTTCACCATCGCTTCCCGGTACAGGTCGGGGGTATGCAATGCCTCCGGCACATAAGGAAGTGCATGGATGCTGGACCAAACGGCTGCCTTGCACATACGTTTCGTGCGTAAATATTCCGGTACGTCGTGCAACATAATCCCGTCGCTCTGTACCGCCGCCGTGCATACCGTCCTTGTTTTCCACCGTTCCGGCAAGGCCGTCAGACACGACGGGTCGGTGCGAACCCCGTACAGGGCAATGTGTTCATCCATCACCTCCGGTTCGATATCTGCCAGCAAACCTACCATATCGGCCCCTTCCTGCCGGTATTTTTTTATGCCTTCCAGACACACGTCGGCATAGGGAATGAATTGAAGGACGCTCCGGTTTTCGCGGAGTTTGGCCAGCGGGGCGTTCAGGGCCAGCCGGCACATCTGCGGGGTTTTCATCGCTTGGGGCACGAACTCCAACACCCAGCCGTCCTTCGTTACCGCATCCATGCACATCTGTTCCGTTTTGAGCCGGTCGGGAACGGAAGGCAAGGCCCACGCATCGTTTTTCACCGCTGTTTCACACAGAGCCTCTGTTCGGCGCTCTTCCGGCACGAACAACAGCGCCGGCCCGTAACGTTCGACCGCAGCCATGCACATCGAAGGCGTTTTCAACTCTTCCGGCACATAGTCGAGGGCATAATCCCAGCTCTGCACGGCCGTATAACACAGCTTTTCGGTGCGCATATCGCGGGGGACGTATCGGATATTTTCTCCGTCGATCTCGATGGCGCGGCGGCATACCGCCTCGGTACGCCGTTCCAAAGGCAGGGTCATCAACATATTATGCTTTTGTCCGCCCCGTTCGAGCAAAGTTATATCCCGTTTTTCCTGTTCTATCATAAGAGTTTCAAATTAAAAATGCCCGACTTTGGCCGGGCACTGAAGTTCGTTTGTGACTATTGCTCTTCGCCGCCCGTATCGCTGTCGTTCTGGAACGTAAAGTTCTTTTGTACTACCTGTCCCATGTTGTCCTCGATATAGACGTCGATGGTCTGCTGGTCATCGCTGCGGGAGGTGTAATAAAGGCGGAACGAGAAGCGCTCCAGCGGATAGCGGTCGTTGGGAAGAAATACCGTTCCGTCGTCCATCCGCAGCTCTCCCTTACCGTCGGGCTGGAAATAGCGGATCGTGTAGCGGGCGTCGGCATACTCCCCTTCACGCACCAGAGTACAACGTATCTCGGCGGTTTCGCCGACACCGATACGCTTGGGTACGGGCATCGTTTCCAGCGAGAAGCTGTACGCCTGCTGAATATCCAGATCCTTGTCGCAGGATGCGAGCAGTCCGAGTGCGGCCATCGCCGCAAAAAATAACTTTTTCATCACTTTTCGGTTTATTTACATTTGTAATCCGCGAAGTCCATCGCGTTGAACAATCGTTTGTTGTTGCACCAATAGGCCAGCCGCCACGCCTCCCGCGAGGGTTTGGCGTCGCCCGAAAAATCCCGATACGGCTGTGCGAAGGGCACGCAGCCCAACGCCTTCAGCTCCCGAATACGTTCCAGTGCATCGCCGATGTCGTCGTGCACCAGCACATAGAAGAACAGTTTGCGAGGCGACAAGCCACATTTGACGAGCAGTTTTACGGCGTTATACACGTCCTCTTGTACGGCATGGCTGTCATAGGCCATCCGCAGAAAGCGCAGCCACCTGACCCGTGCGAGCAGTTCTGCGAGTTCCGGGTTGCGGGCGATACGCCGCGCATCGAGTCCTTGGTTGAAGTCTACTCGGACGCCTAAGCGGACGATCTTCTCGATCTGAGCGAGGCCCCATGCGGAGGCCAGCACGTTGTTGTCGAGCAGCACGGCCCGCTTGCGTCCGGCAAGGAACTCTTCGATGTCGGCATGGGGCCGGATAGCGCCCTCCTTGTACGGTACTACGCACCACGGGCATCGGTTCGGGCATCCGCGCGTGAGGAAGCCGTAGGCTTCGCCTACGCCGTAGAGCGAGTAATCCGGACACGTATGTTCGACCGCCTCCGGCAGTGTCGTCGTATAATCGCGGTAGCCCGTTCCGCCGCGTATCACTTCGCAGTAGTATTCATCCCGGCAGTCGGGCGTATGGGTAAAGACCTTCGACAAATACACTTTGTCGTAACGCCCCGCTCCGGGATCGGCAAATTCCACCGTATCGCCCCGGAGCTTATGCCACGCCGAAAGTTTCATCAGCGCGAGGTTCGGGAAATTGCGCCCGTCCACATCCACCAATCCGATTCGCATGGCCTCCTTACTGTTTTGAGGGTTCGGGTTCCCGTTCCAGCCGTGACCGGACTATGGCGACGTATTCCGGATTCGGCTCGATGCCGATGTAGTGCCGCCCCAGCCTGCGGGCGACAAGGGCCGTCGTTCCGCTTCCCAGAAAAGGATCGAGAACTACGCCGCCCGGCGGACACCCCGCCTCGATGGGCGTCTCGATCAACTTCTGCGGATAGGGGGCGTAGTGTTTTTCGTGGCTGATTTCGGTCGTAATCCGCCAGACCGTCCGTTTGTTCCTGCCTTGAAGGTCATTTCTGGATTTCGAACCTGTCGGATGTTCCGGCTGTCTGGATATTCTGTTCGTCTCATTCCCGGCATAAGGTTCGAACTGTTGCCGGAAGTCGTATTTCGGGGATTTGGTGAAGAAAAACACCTTCTCGAAATCCGCCGTAAAACGGTCTTCGACGGGAGTAGGTACAACTGAGGGCTTATACCATATTATCTCGTTGCGCAGTATCCACCCTCGCAGGATCATCATCTCGGCGAACAGCCCCGGAATATTGCACAGCGATTTGTGCGGAACCCGGTGCATCGACAGATCGACGCGCAGTGTTTTCAGACAATGGGCGTTTTTACCCGGCGGCCAATCGTCTGTGCGGTTGTATTTATTGAGTTTGCTGTACGAATCGCCGAGGTTCACCCATAGCGTCCCCGTACTTTTCAATACACGGCGGCACTCGTCGAAGATGCCCATGAGATGCTCCAAGAACATCTCGCGGGAGGGTTCCTGCCCCAACTGCCCCAGCCATCCGCCGCAACTGCGGCAGATGGCGTAATCGTCGAAATCGTGTTCGCACTTCTGCCGTCCGCCGAGCAGTATCGGAGAGAGTCCGTAATCCCTGAGCTGCCAGTACGGGGGCGAGGCTACGATACAGTCGATGAAGTTGTCGGGCAGCCGGCCGAGGCCGGAGGCCGCATCCGTATTAAAAATTACATCCGTTCGCATTGCGTCCGCTCTTTAATGTCCAGCCTCCGTATCGCTGTCCGGCACTTCGTCCCAGGGGTTGTCCTCCGGAATCTCGATGTCCGTCTGCGGGAGTTTCAGGGTTTCCGTTGTTTCTTCCTCATACAGTTTGGCGCACGAGGTAAAGGCCATAGCCGCTGTCAGCAGCATCGTGGCCGCGATCGCTCTTTTTCTCATCGTTAGTCATCGGTTAAAAGGTTGGATATTTCCGGGTCGAGCCTGCCCCGGTATTCGAATGTCTCTTTCAGCTCGCACGCCCTGTCGAGCCATTTGCGCCCTTCCTCCCTGCGGCCCAGCCGCGAGCAGGCAATGGCCTTCAGGTAACACGCCTCGGCCGATTCGGGCAGCGCGGAGAGCACTTCGTAAGCGCGGTCGTCATGGCCGAGCGAGAGCAGCACGATAGCCGTATTTCGGTCATGGTAAGGAGCCAATATCGTGAGGGCTTCGTCGTAGCGCCTTTCATCGAGCAGCTTCATGCCCCGCGCATAGAGCGTATCGGGTACGGTCGTATGGATCGTATCCTTCACCATGCCTACGCGCCGCAGGTCGTATTTGAAATCGACCGAGCGAAGCAGCGGATAGAGCCTTTCCCGGATATATTTATACTCTTGCGGATACCTGCCTCGCAGGGCCGCTTCGCGTCGGTCGGGATTCTTCTCCGCACCGAGCAGCGCAAGGATCGCCTCGCGGTGCGGCAGACTGTCCGAGGCGGCGATCAAGCGCCCCAGCTCCGTCCAGTTCTCGCCCACGGAGCGCACGGCGATCAGCGTATCGACCTGCCGCCCGAAACGCGCTCCCAGACGCCGTTTGAGCGACAGGGCACGCCCGCGGGCCAGACGCTCGTTGAGCGCGAGTGCTCCTTCCGGTGATGCCGAAGCGGTCAGCACGATACTGTCCACGTAAAACTCCCGTTGGTTTATCAGCCCGTCCATCAGGGCTTCGATGCGGGCGAGCTGAACGGCGTTGGTTTCCAGCGTGTCGATAATGTCCGATTTGCCGACTTCGAAGGCAAGGTAGTTGCGGTTTTTGACGACAGCATACTTCTCGATCACTCTGGTCAGGTAGCGCCTCGTGGTGTCTGCGAAGGTCAGCATCGAGGATATATTGTATTCCAGCGTATCGAGGGGCGGCATATCGTAACGGCTGCCGTCCAGCCCTACGACCGCTCCCGCAAGTGTGACGTGCATCGTCTTGCCTTCGCCTTTGGTCGGTACTTCCTGCGTGTAGTAATAGCTGATCTTCTCACGGCCATCGACGATGGAATCCAGCCGCACGCCATCCGGATAGGGATGCTTGACGAAACGCTCGAAAGCACGCTGCTCGGCAGCCGCATCGGGCTTGAAGATCCGCACGTATCGGTCGAACTGCCAGTAGTTGCGATCCTGCACGCGGCTGAACAGCCCGCCCCGGATACTGATCTGCTGAAGCGGCACGAGGCCGTCCGTCTTGTGGAGCATGGGCGTTACGGCCACGCTCTGACAATTGCCCTGCAACTGGCGCGGCAGCTCGATCACGAAGTCGATGCTGACCTTGCCCATACGCTCGGCGACGGTGCGCGATTGAGCCACCACGACCACCTCGTCGAGTTCGAGCGACATGACGCGCTCGCCGTTTTCGAGCGTAGTCGTAGGCAGGAAATAGACGGGTTGCAGGCTGTCGCGATGCTTGTATTCGATATACTGCGGTGCGGACTCCTTTTTCGGCTCCTGCTTTTGTGCTTTGGGCGCATAGTTCGCCCGTGCGCCCAAGCCCCGGCGCTGAAGCCTGCCCGTAACGGTACAACCGCCCAGCAGCAGGCATATGACGAGGCTGTGCAATAACATCTTTTTCATTGTTTCATAACTTTTTTCTTATCATAAGCCGAGAAGACGGGCCGACTACCTCCATGTAATCGACGCCCGTGCTTGTTGACTTTGCCCGTAAATGTCCGTAATCGTAAAGACGAATTCCGTTCGCTCGGCATAGGAAGAGTTGGCGGTAAAAATATGTTGTCCGGCTTCGAGGGTTACAGGACTGTCGGGGTGTAACATGGAACCGTCATACGAAACCCTGCAATTCGTCGAGGTCGTCGTATAACTTACGGTATAGTCGCCCATGTATTCGGTCGAACGGATGGTCAGCGTCATCGGGCTGTCCGAATAGAGAGCCGCCGAGGACATGGTTCGTATCATTGCGGAGAATTTCGGATAACGGGACGTTACCGTGCATTGCTGCTGTACGCTTTGGCCGCTGCCGTCGCTTACCCGCACCGTAACCGTCAGGTCGCCGGTGGCGCGGGTGTCGAGCAAGAAATTGTGGGTTCCATTGCCTAACATGGCTTCGTTGCCGCCGAGTCCTGTCCCTGCGGGAAATACGAAAACGGCCTGCGGATCGGAACAAGTGAAGGTAGAGATCGCGGTGTCATCGCTTCCGCTGATTTCCAACGTAAAAGTGGCGGGGTTGCCGACGACGATCGCCGAAGGCGGTGTCAGCGTAATATCGAGCGAGGGTTTTTCGACCGCCTCGGTCGTCAGTGTACGCCGGATCTCATAGTCATAGGCATCCCGCAGGACGAATGTCAGCACGGCTTCGCCTGCAACTGTCGGGCAGTATCCGATCCGTGCTGTTTTAGTTCCGGCTCCGCCGGGCAATGTGACGGGAATTCCGGTCGTCATGGCCATACCGTCGAATGTTATCGTACCTTCACCCTTCGCCTGTTCGACGGTCAGCGTGTAGCGACCGTCGGGATCGGTACTCTCGACCCTCATCTCGGTAAAGATATTGTCGCCCACGCTGCACGTCTGAGGTAGTTCCGTGAAGGCCACTCCGAGCGTCGAAAGACGCATATCCGCCGCATTGGCCCCCGAAATCATCACATCGAGGTTATAATGACGGTTACGCAGGATGTCGAAAGACGTCGTGGCGTTGCTGCCGGGATAGATGTAATAATCGACCTTACAGCCCGACGCCTCGCCTTCGAGATGGATGCAGGTGGCGTATTGCGGGGCGTTTTCGCGGCTGCGCTGCTGCGGGTCGGAGATACCCGGCACTTCGCCCTGAGCGTTTTCGGGAAGGTAAAGAACAACGGAGTAGCTGCGTCCGGAAAGAACGCTCTTCGGAAAGGATGTCACTCCGCCGTCTGCTGTGGGTTTGCTTTCAGCGAAGAACGGCACGCAGGACGGGACGCCCGTTACCTGACAGGATCGGAGTTCGAAATCCGTAAAGGCGCCGGCCGTCGTGACATTCAGAGTTAGTTTTGCCACACATCGTCGGAGGAGTATCGCGACATCGGTAGCCCCCGATACGGTGAAAGACTGCCGGCCGCTCATCGCAAACCTTTCATCGGTATCTCCCGATACATCGGGAACGTACATCGCTTCCTGCAATCGCAGGAGTGTCATCGGCCCCATGTCTTCCTTCGTATTGGCGATGGCATACGCTTCATAGCGGCCGTGGGCCATCGTCATCGTCCGCGAAGCATTTCCTGCGGTCAGATAGTGATGTTCCAGCGAACCCGTCTGTACGTTATGCAGGTAAAGGTTCACGTCTGCAATGGCATTTTCATCCTCCGAATTTCGTGTCGGAAATCCGTTGTCCGCAGCCGCAAAAGATATTTCCACCTGCGAAGCGGCAGCTTCGGGGGACTGCGGCCCATCGGGCGGATAGCAGCCGCTATCCTTCGTACAGGATGCGAACAGAAGCGGCAATAATCCTAAAAACAAGAGCTTTTTCATATCTCGATATTCTAAAACATATAAGAGAAAGAGGCTTCCAGCTTCGCCGGAGCCAGTGCGATACGGCGGTAATGCCGCAGAAAGACATCGTCGCCGGGCGGCGGTGCGGGATTCCAGCGCGTATCGTTCATGTAATACAGGCCGAGGCCGCCTTCGAGCGAGAAGTTCCACCGCCTATGCAGCATCCACGAATAGCCCGCGCTGGCACCTATGCCGACAGTCCAGCCGTTGTAGCGTTTGTTCCGGTTCCCGACGCGATACTGTGCGACGGCCGAGTGCACGCCCCAAAAGAAGCCGACGTGCGGCTCGAAGCGCCAGCGGCGTACACCCACGACGGCTCCCAGCACTTTGGTTCGCAGGCTTTCGGTCGAGATCGGGTTCCAGTATGCCGACGCTTCGACAGACCATTTTTCCGATACGGCCACATCTACGCCGGCATTGACGGTTCCCGTTGCCAGTCCCAGCGTATTGACGCGCACGGCCGTATATTGAGCCGAAGCCGCGTTCGCCACGAGGACGAACAGCAGCAGTACAAATAATCTTTTCATCATGTTTCTATGTTTGTTGGAATGAGTAACCGCCGCATCCGGCAAAAGGTATCGGCGGAGCGTTGAGAGAGGTTAATCGATCTGAAATTCGGGAACGACATTGCAGTTTTCCCATGCGGTAAAGGAATACTCCGGCTCCCGCGACAGCTCCTTGCGGGGATAGTGGCCGATGAAGTTGCTCCACCAGACGGCGACCGTTTTCCCTCCGATCCCCTTGAACGTGCATCGGCTTCCTATCGGAACTACGAACGCCTGTTTTTCCTGATCGATCCGGTACGCGCCGTCGCAACTTATCTCGACCAGATCGACATGGGTATAGATATAGACGGCTTCCTGCACGAAATCCACGTAGAGCGTATCCCGAAAACTTTTCATGGGATGGCGGTACGGGTTTTCCGCTGAGACGAACTGCGTGAGGCCGCGATCCGCATACCAACCTCCGACTTTCGATCCGTCCACCGGTTTGAGAGGCACGAGCGGCCCGTCGTCCAACGACAATATCATCATGCGATTGTCTTCGGGCGTATAGGAAGAACTCCATTTTACGACCGTCATATTCTCTTTGTCGACACTTCCCCGGCCGCGGTGGGTAGTCCCGCGCTTCCAGTAGGTATATATCGTCAGGAGATTGTAAAAGTCGTGCGTAAACGTTTTTGTATAGCTGTACCCGTCCGTATTGCTTACAACCACTTCATAGACGAGCCGGGGGTGGCCCTCATCGGCTGTGAGGCTGCCGGGCGGGGCGTGAACACGGCGGAGACCGCCGCCACCATCGCCACCGGACGCCTGGGCATCTTCCACGGCATGAAGTCCTACTTCTGCCAGGATGAATACGGCCAGATCGCCCCGGTCTACTCCATCTCCGCCGGGTTAGACTACCCCGGCATCGGCCCGGAGCACGCCCACCTGTATGACATCGGCCGGGCCCAGTACGTCCCCGTCACCGACGACGAGGCCGTGGAGGCCTTTGCATACCTGGCCCGCACCGAGGGCATCATTCCCGCCATCGAGTCCGCCCACGCCGTGGCCCACGCCAGAAAACTGGCCCCCACCATGGGCAAGGACCAGAGCATCGTCATCACCATTTCGGGCCGGGGGGACAAGGACTGCGCCGCCATCGCCCGCTACAAGGGGGAGGATCTGCATGAGTAAGATCAGCAAAGCATTTGAAAACGGCAAGGCATTCATCCCCTTCCTGACCTGCGGGGACCCGGACCTGGAAACGACCGCCGCCGCCGTCCGCGCCGCCGCCGCGAGCGGGGCCGACCTCATCGAGCTGGGGATCCCGTTTTCTGACCCCACCGCCGAAGGCCCCGTGATCCAGGCGGCGAATCTCCGGGCGCTGACCGCCGGGACCACCACGGATAAGGTCTTTGACCTGGTCCGGGACCTGCGGAAGGACGTGACCGTCCCGCTGGTCTTTATGACCTATGCCAACGTCCTCTTTTCCTACGGTGCGGAGAAATTTATTGCAACTTGCCAGGAGATCGGCATCGACGGCCTCATCCTGCCCGACCTGCCCTATGAGGAAAAGGACGAGTTTCTGCCCCTGTGCCGACAGTATGGGGTGGAGCTCATCTCCATGATCGCGCCCACCTCGGAAAACCGCATCGCGATGATCGCCAAGGAAGCGGAGGGCTTCTTGTACTTGGTCTCCAGCCTGGGCGTCACCGGCACCCGGAGCGAGATCAAGACGGACCTGGCCTCTATCGTGAAGGTCGTCCGGGAAAACACAGACCTGCCCTGCGCCATCGGCTTCGGCATCTCCACCCCGGAGCAGGCCCGCGCCATGGCGACCCTCTCCGACGGGGCCATCGTCGGCTCGGCCATCGTGAAGCTCGTGGCCCAGTATGGCAAGGATGCCCCGGAGGAAGTGGGAAAGTACGTGAAGACCATGAAGGACGCGCTGCGCTGAGCATTCAGTAAGCCAAAAACAACTTCCCGCGCCGGAAACAAAGATTTCCGGCGTGGGTTTCCCTTTTCCGGGAAAAAGGGAGAAAATATCACCCGGAAGGAAGTTTTTCTTGTAATTTGGGGCAAAGAGTGGTACACTGCAACCGACAATTTAATAATGGGGGACGCTATTTTTGTTGTAACGCCGCGGTATATGCGGCGGAAGGAGAAGTTGAAATGAAAAAACGTATTTTCGCACTTTTCCTGTCGGTCCTGCTCTTGGCAACTGTACTCTGCGCCTGCGGAGACACGAAGCAAGAAGAGGCGGGCGGGGTCGGCAGCGACGGAACCAGCTCTTCCGGAGCAGTGGTCGATGGCGGTGAAATGGTCGTCGGCATTGCACAAGACCTGGGAGACAGTCTTGACCCGTATCAGATGACGGCAGCAGGAACCAGAGAGGTCTCATTTAACATCTATGAAGGCCTGGTCAAGCCCAACGCCAGCGGCGAGTATGTGCCCGCCGTGGCTTCCGACAGCACTGTGTCGGAGGATGGTCTGACCTATACCTTCCCCCTGCGGGAGGGCGTGCTGTTCCACAACGGCGCAGCCGTCACCACCGATGATGTGATCTATTCCTTCAAAACCTGCGCCGAGACCACGGTAGACACTGCCCTGGCCGAGGCGCTTTCTTCTGTGAAAGATATTACGGCGGACGGCAACACCGTGACCGTCACCCTGAAGGAAGCCAACCCCGACTTCCTGTCCTATGTGGGCATGGTGTATATCGTCCCGGCGGACTATACCGACGAGGCCACCGCCCCCGTGGGCACCGGCCCCTTCCAGTTCGTCTCCCGCTCCGTGCAGGAGAACCTGATCGTGGAGAAGTTCGCCGACTACTGGGGCGAGAAGGCCCACCTGGACAAGGTCACCTTCAAGATCTATGAGGACGCCAACGCCCTCATGTCCGCCCTGAGCGCCGGCTCTGTGGACATGGCCGGTCACCTGACCATCGACCAGGTGGACACCATCGGCACCGGCACCTACAAGACCCTGGAGGGCACCATGAACCTGGTCCAGGCCCTGTACCTGAACAACGACGTGAAGCCCTTCGACAACGAGAAGGTCCGCCAGGCCATGTGCTATGCCGTGAACGTGGACGAGATCCTCGACCTGACCAGCGAGGGCCACGGCACCAAGATCGGCACCTCCATCTATCCCGCGTTCACCAAGTACTTTGACGCAAGCCTGGCCGACGCCTATCCCTACGACGTGGACAAGGCCAAGCAGCTGCTGGCTGACGCCGGGTATGCTGATGGGTTCTCCATGAGCATCACCGTGCCCTCCAACTACACCCCCCACATGAACGTGGCCCAGGTGCTGGTGGAGCAGCTGGCCAAGGTCGGCATCGCCGCCACCATCAAGCCCGTGGAGTGGGAGACCTGGGTCTCCGACACCTACACCAACCGCAACTTTGAGAGCACGGTCATCGGCTTCGATGCCGCCACCCTCAGCGCGGGCGCTCTGCTCAACCGCTGGATGAGCGACAACGACAAGAACATGATCAACTACAATAACCCTGAGTACGACAAGGTCATGCAGGAGGCCAACGCGTCCACCGACGACGCAAAGCAGACCGAGCTGTACAAGCAGGCTGCCGCCATGCTGTCCGAGACGGCTGCCAACGTGTACATCCAGGACCTGGCGGACTTTGTGCTCCTCAAGAACAATCTGGACGGCTACCAGTTCTATCCCCTGTATGTGATGGATCTGTCCACCGTTCACTATGTCCAGTAATTTTTAATTTGAACCAGTTCGCCTGAAACGGAAAGGAGGGCGGGAAGATGAAATATATTCTGCGAAAGCTAACCACTCTCATTATTACATTGTTCATCGTTTCTCTTCTCGCCTTCCTGGCCTTTCAGGTCATCCCCGGCTCTCCGGCCAGCACCATGCTGGGCACCAACGCCACCCCGGAAGCGGTGGCAGAGCTGGAGGCCGAGCTGGGCCTGGACGACCCGGTTTTGATTCGGTATGGCCGCTGGGTCTCCGACTTCGTCCGGGGGGACTGGGGCACATCGTACAGCTATAACATGCCCGTGAAAGACATGGTGATGGAAAAGCTGCCGGCTACGGCGGCGCTGGTCCTCATGGCCTTCGCTATCACCGTGGCCGCCTCGTTCCCGCTGGGTATCCTGGCGGCGAAGCGGGAGGGGAGCTGGCTGGATAAATTCATCACAGTATTCAACCAGATCTGCATGTCCATCCCCCCGGTCTTTGTGGGCATCCTGCTCTGTTTCCTCTTCGGCATCACCCTGCGGGTCTTCGTGCCGGGAAACTTTGTGACCTTCCACGACAGCCCCGGAAAGTTCTTCCTGTACATGCTCTTCCCGGCTCTGGCCGTTGCCCTGTCCCGCATTGCCATGACGGTGAAGATGCTTCGCTCGTCTATCCTGGACGAGATGAACAAAGATTATATTCGCACGGCATTCAGCCGGGGCCGCACCCGTGCCGACGCCCTGAAGCACCACGCCCTGCGCAACGCCATCATCCCCGTCATCGCCTTCCTGGCCGTGACGGCGGCGGAACTGGTCGCGGGAAGCATCGTCGTCGAGCAGGTCTTTACCGTGCCCGGCGTGGGCCGTCTGCTCCTGGCGTCGATCGGCAGCCGGGATTTCCCGGTGGCGCAGGCGGTGGTCGTGCTGCTGGCAGCTTGGGTCGTGGTCGTGAACTTTATCGCGGACGTGCTGTACCAGTATATGGACCCGCGGATCCGGATCCAGTAAATAAACTGACACCACACAGAGGGGAGGGAAGGAACGTGCTTCTAGCAAAAGAGCGCTGGTCCAGCCATAAAAAAACGCTTGCCCAGCCCAGAGAAGGCAAAAACCACTTTCTCATCGCCGGCGGCATCATCTCCGGCATCATGGCCGCGCTCATCTTGGTCGGCTACGTCTGGACCCCCTACGGGACGACAGAAATGGCGGGCGGCAAGAAGTTCCTGGCCCCCTGCCTGGCCCACCCCCTGGGGACCGACAACTTTGGTCGGGACCTGCTCTCCCGGATCATGGAGGGGGCGGGAAGCACCTTCCTCATTGCCCTGTGTGTGGTGCTCATCGGCGGCGTCATCGGCACCATCATCGGCTGTCTCACCGGCTACTTCGGCGGCGTGGCAGACCTGATCCTGATGCGGGTGTGCGATGCCATCACCGCGTTTCCCAGTATCCTGCTCGCCCTGGTCCTTGTGACCATCATCGGGCAGGGAAAGTATCAGATCATTCTGATCTTAGGGATTTTGTTCATCCCCTCGTTTGCCCGCGTGGTCCGGGGCGAGGTGGCCAAGGAGCGGACGCTGAATTACGTCGCCTCTGCCCGCCTCATGGGGGCCAGCCACCTGCGGATCATCTTCCGGCATATCCTGCCCAACACCGTTCAAGTCCTGCTGCCCATCGTCGCCATCGGCTTTAACAACGCCGTTCTGGCGGAGGCCAGCATGAGCTATCTGGGCGTCGGCGTTCAGCCGCCGGATGCGTCGCTGGGGCGGATGCTCTCGGAAGCCCAGACCTATCTGGGCCGTGCACCCTGGTATGCTCTGTTCGTGGGCCTGGCCATCGTTTTGATGATCCTGGGCCTGAGCTTGCTCACCGAGGGCTTGCAGCAGCGCAGACGAGCCTAACGCTTTCTCCGCAGGAGAAGGCCTTGTAAACTTCGCCGCCTGAGAGGAGGGCGCTTATGTTAGACATCCAGGACCTCCATGTGCGCTTCCGCAGCGCCCCGGCGGGGAAGGAAGCCGTGAAGGGCATCTCCCTGCACATGAACGCCGGGGAGATCCTCGGCCTGGTGGGGGAGTCCGGCAGCGGCAAGACCGTCACCGCCATGGCCCTGGCGGGGCTGCTCAGCAACGCCAAGGTCGAGCTGAGCGGGCATATCTTTTTTGAGGGCTTAGACCTGCTCCGGGCCTCCCGCGAGACGGTCCGATCCATGCGTGGGAAAGACATCGCCGTGGTCTTCCAGGAGCCTATGACGTCCATGGACCCCGTCATGCGCATCGGACCTCAGGTCGAGGAAGCCCTGCTCGTCCACACGGACTTAGGCCCCGAAGAGCGCCGGGCCAGGGCGTTGCAAGCCATGGCCGACGCCGAGCTGCCCGACCCGGAGACGGTGTACCGCAAGTACCCCCACGAGCTCTCCGGCGGGATGCTCCAGCGGGCCATGGTCGCGGCAGCCATCATCTCCGAGCCGAAGCTGCTCATCTGCGATGAGCCGACCACGGCGCTGGACGTGACCATTCAAGAGGGTATTTTGAACCTGCTGAAAAAGATCAACCGGGAGAAGGGGACCGGCATCCTGTTCATCTCCCACAACCTCCATGTGGTGCGGAAGCTCTGCACCCGCGTGGCGGTGATGTGCCAGGGCGAGCTGCTGGAAGAGGGGCCGGTGGACCAAGTCTTCTACCATCCCCAGGCAGACTACACCAAGGGCCTCATCGCGGCCATTCCCACCAGACGCAAACGGGGGTGATTCGATGGAACCGAACCAGCAAGAACCCATCTTAGAGATCAAAAACCTCAACAGCTTTTACCGGCAGGGCGGCGGGGCCTTTTCCAAGGGCCGCATCATCCAGGTCCTGCGGAATGTCAACGTCACCATCGGCCGGGGCGAAGTTCTGGGCCTGGTGGGGGAGTCCGGCAGCGGCAAGTCCACCCTGGCCAAGTCCATCCTGGGCATGACCGAGTACCAGGGCCAGATCATCCACCACTCCCAGCGGCCCCAGATGGTCTTTCAGGACCCCTATTCCTCCCTGAACCCGGCCTTCACCATCCGCCGCATCGTTGAGGAGCCCCTGCGCATCTACGGCAAGCACCCCCCGGCGGAACGCCGGAAACGGGCAGAAGAGATGCTGGAAGCCGTGGGACTCGGACCGGAGTTTCACGACCGCAAGCCCGGCCAGCTCTCCGGCGGGCAGCGCCAGCGCGTCTCCATCGCCGCGGCCATGATCGTCCGCCCGAAACTGGTCATTCTGGATGAGGCCGTGTCCGCCTTGGACGTGACCATTCAAGACCAGATTCTCGACCTGCTCATGCGCCTGCGCCGGGAGTATGACCTGAGCTATCTCTTCATCTCTCACGATCTCAACGCCATCTACCAGTGCTGTGACCGGGTCATCGTGATGCAGAAGGGCCAGATCGTCGAGGAAAACACCGTGGATGACCTGTTTGATCATCCGGTGCATCCTTATACAAAGCAGCTGTTGAAGGCAGCGGAATAACGCGTAGAAAACAAGCGCACCAGATCGTTTTGGACCTGGTGCGCTTGCTTTTTGCGTAGGATCAGGGGAGACTAGGGGAGCGGAGGATCAAATCACTCGTTGCTCATGCCCTGCTCGTAAGACTGGATCATCTTCTTACTCGTTTGACCAGTACGACCCTTTATTTTTTCAAACTCACGATGGATCACTTTGTCTGTTAAAAGCTGGATGTCCAGCTTGATATGACCATCGTCCAAGGGGGTGACGTCGATCCGCTGGATGAAATTGTCCACGAAATCGCGGGTGATGAGACCGTCTTCCAGCTTCTCCACGCCGAAGGCCAATGTCTTCTTTAGGCGCTCCATTTGGCCCTCCAAATGCTCAGAGATTTCCTCCCAGTTGGAGAGGTCCTCCAGGGCATCTTCCAGCTCGGCTTTCTGCGCTCTGGTCTTGTCCATCATCCGCTTAAACTCATCGGTGGTGAGCAGACCGGAGAGCTTCATGTCCAGCAGCTCATCTTGCCGTTTTTCCACGGCAAGGATCTCTGAGGAGATTCGACCTCGTTCGGAGATATAATGCGCGGAGTCCGCCATGACTTGGCGGTACTGCTGCAAGTAAGCGTCCAGAATCGTGTCTGCGCTCTGCGAGAACTCCCGAAAGGCGTCCAGGATGATAGGATTCAGCTCGCTTTCATAGAGGGCGACAGAGCGGCAGGAAGCGGCCCCGTGGTTGATCTTATGGCTGCATACCCATTTACTGACTGAGGTCCCTTTGTAGTGGACATCCTTGCAGTAGTACGGGGCACCATCCTCTGTGCAAAAGAGCTTGCCAGTGTAGACGTTTTTGTGGGTGGAGCAGTTTCTCCGGCCCTTGACGTCGATACTCCGGCGCTGAAAGACCTCGTTGGCCTTTTGCCACAGCTCTTCGCTGACCAGCGGGGGGATGGTTTCGCCGGATTCGTCTTTATACATGACCCATTTCTCTTCGGGGAGAAACTTCTGCCGCTTATTGAAAATATCCACGACTTTGACCTTCCCGCCGACAAAGTAGCCTTTGTACTTGGGGTTGGTGATGATGTTAGACATGGTGGTGTGAGACAAACGGTTGCCTCTGGTGTTCCGGTAGCCGTCCTGATAGATGATCTCTTCGATTTCCTTCATAGAGTATTGATTGGTCGCGTAAAGCTCGAAGATTTTGCGGACCATGGGGGCAGTTTCTTCGTCGATGACCAGTTTACAGTTGATCTTTTTGTAGCCCCACATCCGAGAGCCTAGGACATGACCTTTTTTGATGCTCTTTTGATGCCCACGCTTGACACGCTTGCTGATTTTTCGGCTTTCGTTTTCGGCGTCCACCAGCTTTTGCTGAATCTGAATGTCACAGTCTGTGTCGTAGGTGTTCAGATCATCGTAGAGGAAGATCACGGGGATCCCTTTCTCTTTCAGATACTGGATGTTTTGCAGACCTTCCATGGTGTTTCGGCCAAAACGGGAGATTTCGCCAGTGACCAACAGATCATACTCGCCTGCTGCACCAGCGGCCAACATATTCAGGAAATCTTTTCTCTTTTTGGTGGTCAAGCCGCTCTTGCCGTCGTCGATGAAGGCCTTGACGAAGGTCCAGTTGGGATGATCTTCGATGTAGTCCCGGAAGTCATCTGTCATGTTATGCAGAGAAGCCGCCTGGGTTTCCTTTTCGGTACTCACACGGGAGTAGGTAGAACAGCGCAGAGGCAGGTCTGCAATGTCGTTTTGCTCCAGCAAATCTTGCAGTTCATAGATCGTCATAGCAGTCTCCTTTTAGGAAGTTATATCATGTTTTTCACGTTCAGTATACTCGAAACCTTGGAAAATGTAAAGAGAAAGAGCGCGGAGAATCTCTCCAATTTTCAAACAGGAGTTTACTCTCTTGCTAATTTCATATATAATATTAGCAGGAAAGGAGTGAACGTATGACGACCTTTCAGCAGTTAGACGCTCTGTTTGAGCGAAACAGTGGCATCCTGAAAACAAGTCAGGCGTTGCAGCTTGGCGTGACCAAGCCCATGTTCTATTCCTATGCCAGACAGCGCGGCCTGAAACAAGCTGCCCACGGGGTTTATCTCTCCCCCGATGCCTGGACGGATGCCATGTACCTGCTCCACCTCCGTTGTGCCCAGGCGGTTTTTTCCCATGAGAGCGCCTTGCTTTTCCATGACCTGACGGATCGGGAGTCGGAGCAATATTCCATCACGGTAAAAACCGGCTACAATCCCACCAACTTGAAAGCCGACGGGATCAGAGTCTATACCATCAAGAAAGAACTGCATGACGTGGGCCTGATCACCATGAAGACGCCTTTCGGCAACCCCGTCCCTGTCTACGATGCTGAACGGACCATTTGTGACATCGTCCGCAGCCGAAGCGGGATTGAGATGCAGACCTTTCAAGGTGCCCTCAAGCAGTACGTGGCCCGCCGAGAAAAGGACTTGCGGAAGCTGATGCACTACGCGCAGCTCTTCCGAGTGGAAAAACTGCTCCGGCAGTATTTGGAGGTACTTCTATGATAAAAACAGCGCGGCAGCTCAAAGACCTCATCCGCAATCTTTCCAAGGAGAAAGTCGCAGACGCACAGCTTTTGATGCGGAACTATATGATGGAGCGCTTCCTGGAACGCATCTCTCTTTCTGAGTACCGGGACAAATTCATTTTGAAAGGCGGGATGCTGGTGGCCGCTTTGGTCGGCTTAGACGCCCGCTCCACCATGGATTTGGACACCACGGTAAAAGGCGCAACGGTCAGCCCGGAGGACGTAGAGAGGATGATAACCGAGATCCTTTCCGTGCCACTGGACGACGGCGTAAAATTTCGGATCAAGCGCATTTCTGAGATCATGGATGAGGCGGAGTATCCCGGCATCCGGGTCAGCATGGAGACGGAGTTTGACCATGTTATTACCCCACTTAAACTGGATATTTCCACTGGTGATGTGATCACACCGCGAGAGGTGAAGTATCGCTTCAAGCTGATGCTGGAGGACCGCACAATTGAGCTGTGGGCCTATAATTTGGAAACAGTTTTAGCGGAGAAGCTGGAGACAGTGATTTCCCGCGCCACGACCAACACCCGGATGAGAGATTTTTATGACTTACACATTCTGAGCCAGCTCTATGGGCAAAACATCGTTGTGTCCGATTTAGAAGCTGCCCTTCTTGCAACAGCGAAAAAGCGTGGGACAGAAAAGTATTTGGCAGATGCACAGGCCGTTTGTGATGAGATCGAAGCCAGTCCAGCGATGGAAAAGCTATGGGCGGCGTACCGGAAGAAATTTTCCTATGCGGCTGACCTTTCCTGGAAAACTGTGATGGACGCCATCCGTAGCTTATACCAGTTAGTCGGCATGAGATAATTCTATATTGAGAGAAAACGGGCCGGAGAAGTTCTCCAGCCCGTTTTGTTCAGCCGTATACGCTGTTTTTATGTTGTTCCATATTTTTCGATGATACTTTGTTCCATTTTTCTATAAATCTCAGTTGTAATCAGCTCATGTTCTAGCGCATATTGGTTGAGTTTTAGTAACTGGGTCATGAGCAGCCGCTGTTCCAGGCGCTCCTGTCCCTCCCATGCGGTGAGAGCCAACGGAAAGACACCTCCTAGTATTTGGTGGTATAGTAAGATTTCCCAGGTCGGGGCGAGCTTATTCATACTTTGCTGTCATCAAACCAATAGGCTTGAAACAGGGTGCCGTCGGACGTGAGAAAGCGGCCTGGAATATCCTTAGGGACGCGGTCGGCAGCATCGGCACAGTCCAGGATGATCTGCGACAGGACATTGTCGGCGCGGCCACAGACCCGGCAATCGATGTTGTTCTTGATCTGTCCGGGCAAGATGTTAGCGTCCGGGCGCTGGGTGGCTAAGATCAAGTGGATGCCGAAAGCCCGGCCCTGACGGGCGATGGTGGAGAGCTTACTTTCGATTTGACTGAGCAGCTCTTTTTGCTCCTTGTTCAAACCGGTCTTGTCCAGCACTTCGGCAATTTCGTCACACGCGAAAATAAAGCGGCCTAGGCGAAGCATCGGATCGACGCGCGAGTTATAGGTGTCCAGGTTGGGGCACTCCATGTTATGGAATAACTCTTTACGCCCTTCCAGTTCATCGACGAGCCTGGATAGAATTTCCAGGAGATCGTGCTCCTCAAAGCACATCCGGCATCTCTCATGCCAGACATGGGGAAAGTCTACGCCGCCCTTGAAGTCAGAAATAAAGACAGAGGCTCCTTTGCGTAAAGCCTGCATCAGCAGGAGCTTGAGCAGGACGCTCTTGCCTGACCCCGTGGAGCCGCCGAGCAGAACGTGGGGGATTTTAGTCAGGTCTACGGTGGCTTGTCCAGCTAGACCTTGCCCCAGGACCAGAACGAAGCTGGTAGGGGAGAGGTAGTCGTTGCTCCATTGCAGCTTGCTGGGCAAGTCACTCATAGCAGGGACCGCATAGACCTGGATCAATTCCCGGCCAGAGGCCCAGGCCATTTTTGCAATGGTGACGTTTAGACCAGCTTCGAGATTCTCCTGATGGTCTTCCCATTCGCTGAGCGGGATGCCGCACGGGTCGAAGGTCCAGATTGTCAGGCGGGGGTTGAGTTTGTCCTGTTCTTTGGCAACAAGAAGAGGAACTTCCCCGGCGTGGTTGACCAGGCCGATCTTCCGCATGGCTTCGCGAGAAGCGAGACTGCCGCTTGGGGTGCCCAGGTAGAGAATGATACCCAGGATACCCAGCATAGTCAAAGCGAAGAAGGTCAACCGGAGAAGACCATCTACCGGCCCCGCGAAGTCTCCCATGCTATCCAAACCAAAGAAGAGCTTGCGAAGGGAAAAGAGAAGCAGGTCGATGAAAAGGAATCCAACCAGAATCCGCCGCGCCCTGGGGTCCTGTTGCAGGACCCCAAGACCTGCGCGAAAGCGCAGCAATAGATGACGGCGGGTGGTGTGGTTGCTGATCCCTTCGTGTTCAGGTTTCTGAGCCATAGGGATTTTTCACCGCCTTGTGAATTACTGTGGAGCCGTCCGGTAGGTATTCCACTACATTGTGGATTCGTCGGAGAAAGGCACGCCAGGTCTCTGGCTTGTACTCCTGAGCCGAACGATACTGCTCCTCCAACGGCAAATTGGAGGTGATGTAGACGGTCGTATAGCAGGCCATTCGGTCGCTGTACCGTGCGGGCAGGTGCAGGGGGTAGACGTCCAGGTAGTTCAACATCTCTTCAATTTGAATTTGGGAATCAAATTCCTCGAAGACAAGAACTTTTTGCCCATGGTAGGAATCAAAAGAGATCCCTTTGGTGGCCCGGTAGTTTGTGATCCGGCAAATATCCTCAGCGGGGTGTTTGTCGAAGATACCGCGCGTTTTGCCGGTACCGCTGGCACCGTATAAGTAGGACACTTCTACCTGCCGGAATTTAGGCGTGTACTTTTCAGTCAACAAGACCTGACGAAGCTCGTCAATTTCGTTGACTTTAAAAGCCATGCTAGGGTTGTCTAAGACAATCTCTGCGGTGGTCATTCCGGCCTGGATATTGTCAATTAAGTGGGACATTTCGGGATTTTTTTCGGATCGTTCCGTGGGAATTTCACCCCATTCTTCAAAGGTGCCAGGGACGGAAGTCTCTGCCTTTTCAGAATCAGTCCAACGGCCTTCCTTACGTAAATAGTCACGGTTTACCTGAACCGAACCATACGCTTTTTCAATATGAGCAGTAGAAAATCTACCCTTAATAGTTCCAAAACGTACCGGAGGTGGAGCATAGAAGAAGACATGCGTGTGATAGGTCCCCGTCGTTGCGATCTCGTCGCATAGGCAGTAATAGGCAGGGGAGAAGAGTTTCAAAAGATCAACGATAGCCTTGTGATCTAACCCTGCCTCCTGGGGATTGTTGATGACTAAGGCCCATTTGCGGCCTTGTGTGTTGTAGCCCATAATTGGCCTCCTGAGTGTTATATCAGTGTGGATGCTACATGCTACATGCTACACCTAGGGGGTAATACTACCCCCTAGGTGCAAGGACTGGCCTAGCTCCACCGCCAGGGGGCCAGGCCCTTGAGGGGCCTAGCCGACCCTGTCGTCATCGCCAGCCCAGCCCTAACAGATTAGGGCTTAGTGTTTGCCGCCACGGGGTGGATGTTGGTGGCGCGGGCACCCAGCTGATACTCGCCACGGGACCAGTAGATGAAAACCTCCAGGTTCTCAAACTTCACTTCCACGAAACCGTTGGGCGCGTCCATACGCTTGGCACCGTCGATGCGGATGCTGACCTTGTCCAAACCTCGTTCCGGAAGGGCTACGATGTAGCGATACCCGATGACGGTATCCGTGCGGTGGTTGTTTTCGTAAGCGTAGGCCGGTTTGACATCGACCAACCACATCTTGTTACCAAAGGTGGCCGGATCGATCTTTGTGTCGGTGATTTTCATAATTATCACGTTCCTTTTTGCATTGATTGCCCCGGCCAAGGTACTTGGCCAAAGTGTTGACCGGGTGCGGGTAACAGGCTCCTGTGTGATTGCATCATAGCATAATCAAAACTGAATTTGGTTGCACACAGTGCAACACTTTTTCATTTTTGCCATAAATTTGCCATAAAAAAGACCGACACCCACGTGCTGTATAGGGTGTCGGTCTAGTTATTTGATTATAACGATCAAAGGATCATAACAGGTCACGACCTTTGTCGTGTAATGCAGCATTGACATCGTCTAGATGGCAATGCTGCATGAAGGCATCATATAAAATGTCGCCATCAGAATATGCAGCACAGACAAGCAAACCTAAATCTGCTAGATCCAGCTTTAAAGCTAAACATGCTGCGATTAATGTCAGTGGTTTCGGATGATGGAGCTTTTCCTTATAAAGAGAAAAGCTTGCCATTCTAGACACCGTTGACTTTGATTTATCAATTTGTTTAGCTAATTCCGACTGTGTCAAACCGGCATCAGCTAAATAATAATTGATCAAATCAGGTAATGTTTTTTTGTGATTTCGGGGAATTTTAGGAGTATTATACTCCAAAAATTACCGCGAAACCATGTGTTTTTAGATAGACCCATTGTCAGAGGTGGTGCGCTTAACGTTGCGTTGGATGTTATGGCTTAAAAAAATCATTTTACCCATAACGACCACCTCCTTATTAAAATGTCAGACATGTGGATACGTAAAAATCCACCTCTGACAAGGGCCCATCTATAATCACTTTCTCGTTCTACTGATTATTCATTGATAATCTTTCAGCGTTTCGTGTTTTTGAGCACAATGATGCAAAAAGCGTACAGCAACCACTTTTTGCTGTGCCCGGTCCTAGGTTGTTGATGCGTACGATTGCAATTAAGCATGAATAAAGTTTATTAAGAAGGGTGGTAGACATTCACCCCACATAAAATATAATACAATATTTTTTCGATCATGTCAAATTTATTCTTTGATTTTATTTAAAAGGGTATTTTCTTGCAAATGTTTCCTCTTTTTGATATGATACAAATTAAGTTGGAGAGTGCTGGATGATTTACAGACCATGAAAGAAAAGAAGGTGCAGTACCATGGGACCGGAAGAGAAAGCCAGATTGGAGATCGACCGAAAACTGACCCAAGCAGGTTGGATCATCCAGGACCGTAAGCGCCTGAATTTACTTGCCGGTCTTGGTGTTGCGGTTCGAGAGTTTCCGACCAGTACAGGTGAGGTAGACTATGCTCTTTTTGTGGAAGGGACGCCGGTAGGCGTGGTAGAAGCGAAGCGGGAAGAGCAGGGCCAGAACTTGACCGTCACAGAGGTACAATCTGGGCGCTATGCAGCCAGCACCTTCAAATGGGTGAAGACAGAGTATGCGATCCGCTTTGCTTATGAGGCGACCAATAAGCTGATCCGCTTTACAGACTATCAAGACATCAAATATCGCTCCCGTACTGTATTTTCGTTTCACCGGCCAGAGACACTTCGGGCACTCCTGCGTCAGTCGGATACCATTCGCAACAATATGAAGCACTTCCCACCACTGGATGAGACAGGTTTCCGGCGCTGCCAGGTCAACGCGATCCAAAACTTGGACAAATCCTTTGCCGAAAATCGCCCCAAAGCCCTGATTCAGATGGCGACAGGAGCAGGGAAAACGTTTACAGCGATTACGGCGGCCTACCGCTTATTGAAATATGGTAAGATGAATCGTATCCTCTTTCTCGTTGATACCAGGGGCTTGGGCGAACAAGCAGAGCGTGAGTTTCTGGCGTACACGCCGAATGATGATCCGCGTTCCTTCTCCCAGTTGTATGGGGTTCGCAGACTGAAAAGCTCCTATATTCCGGGAGATATTCAAGTCTGTATCTCTACGATCCAGCGGATGTATTCGATTTTGAAGGGGGAAGAGCTAGACGAAGCTGCGGAAGAGGTTCCCTTTGCTGAGTTTGTCACAGCAGAAACCAAGGCGCAGAAAGAAGTGGTCTATAACCCCAAATATCCGCCTGAATTTTTTGATTGTATCATCGTGGATGAGTGCCACCGTTCGATCTACAATGTCTGGAGTCAAGTACTGACCTATTTTGATGCCTTTATCATTGGCCTGACGGCAACGCCGGATAACCGCACCTTTGGATTCTTTGACGCCAATATCGTCAGCGAGTATCCGCGAGAGCAGGCGATCATTGATGGGGTCAACGTGGGAGAGGATATTTTTCTTATTGAGACACAAGTGGGAAAAAACGGGGCGCATCTGATGAAGCAGCTCATCGAGCACCGGGACCGTCTCTCCAGAGAAAAGCGTTGGGTGCAGATGGACGAGGACATAGATTACCGCCCTACGCGTCTCGACCGGGATATTGTCAATCCCAGTCAGATTCGCACGGTCATCCGAACGTTCAAAGAAAATCTTTTCACCACGTTATTCCCGCGGCGGAAAGAGGTTCCGAAGACCTTGATTTTTGCCAAAACAGATAGTCACGCAGATGACATTGTTCAGATCGTCCGGGAAGAGTTTGGGGAGGGCAATGCGTTCTGCCAGAAAATCACCTATTCTGCGGAAAAGCCGGAGGAGCTTCTCAGTGCGTTTCGGAACGATTATAACCCACGCATTGCTGTTACTGTGGATATGATCGCCACGGGTACCGATGTGAAGCCCATTGAGTGCCTGGTCTTTATGCGGGATGTACGCAGCAAGAATTACTTTGAGCAAATGAAGGGGCGCGGTACGCGGGTGCTGAGCAAAGATGACCTGCAAAAGGTAACGCCCTCTGCCACGGAAAACAAAGACCACTTTGTGATTGTGGATGCAGTCGGCGTCACAAAATCCAGAAAGTCTGATACGCGCCCTCTGGAGCGCAAGCCTAGCGTGAGCATGAAAGAGCTGATGATGAACGTAGCCCTTGGCGCAAAGGATGCAGACACGCTGACCTCTCTGGCCAACCGTGTCATCCGCCTGAACAGCCAAATGAGCCAGGCAGAACGCACCCAGTTTACAGAGTGCGTTGGTGCACCAGCTGGTCAGGTAGCAGAGAGACTGCTGGAAGCCTTTGACGAAGACCGTGTTCTCTCCCAGGCCCAGCAGTATACTGGCACTGCACAGCCCACGGAGACGCAGAGAAACCAGGCCCAGCAAGCCATGATAAAAACCGCAGTGGCCCCCTTCCATGATCCAGACATCCGGTACTATATCGAAAACGTGCGCCGCAGCCACGACCAGATCATTGACAACGTAAACATAGATACCGTTCTCTACGCAGGCTTTGATAGCCAACAGGAAGAGACAGCGGACCGAGTGCTCACGACCTTCCGCACCTTCCTCCAGGAAAACCAAGACGAGATCATAGCCCTTCGGATCATTTACAACGAAGCCTACAAAGACCGCCCCATGATGATCGAGCAGCTGAAAGCCCTCTATAAAAAGCTGAAAGCACAGGGAATCACTGTCGAGCGGCTGTGGGATTGCTACGCCATCAAGCAGCCGGAGAAAGTCAAGCGCGGCACCATGGCACAGCTGACGGACCTCATTTCGATCATCCGGTTTGAACTAGGCAGTACCAGTGAGTTGGCTCCCTTTGCAGATCGAGTCAACTATAACTTCCAGCAGTGGACCTTCCGAAGAAATGCCGGTCACATCCAGTTTACCGAAGAGCAGATGGAGTGGCTCCGGCTCATCAAAGATCATATCACCGCCTCTCTCAGCATCTTACCAGAGGACCTGGACCTGACACCCTTTGACCGCAAGGGAGGCCTGCTGGGGTTTTACCAGGTGTTTGGAGAGCAGTATGAGGAAGTTTTACAGGAAATGAATAGGGAGCTGGTGGCCTAATGATTACAGTAAACTTTGAGCTGATTAAAAAGATACGTGAACATATCAACCGGACGGAGAAGCAGGCAGAAATGCTTGTTGAACGCAAAAAATGGCTCCAGCTTACCTCTGCGATCATTGCCCTGGAAGATACTGCGTGTGCAGTTCAGTTTTATATTTCTTCGGAGTACCCTGAAGATGTCAACGGAAAATATTTATATACCTATGGATTGTTGCAAGCGTTATTTGTCCAACAAGATGCAGTCAATCATATCAGCATCTCTCTGTTTGGGGAAGAGGTAAAATTTAGAGAGATGTACCCAGAAGCATACAAAGTAAGGGAAATACGGGATGATGTTGTTGGTCATCCTACAAATAGAAAAGGCCAGTACTTCATTCAACTAGCCCAAATTTCTATCACCAAACAAGGTTTTTACTACATTAAGCATGATGCTAAAGGTAGTTTCAAAGACATACAGGATATACATGTCAATGTTTTAGAAGCAATTGAAGAAAACGCAAAGTGTATTAATCATGTTCTTGAACAAGTCCTTGAGAGGTTAGAGGCAGAATTCAAAAGCTACATTGAGGCGCATAGGGAGCGAAAAATGAAAGAGATTTTCAAGGAGTTAAGTTTTGTACGTCAAAAATTTTATGATACAGACTCTGTTGAGTTGTCGTCATGGGCATATAATGAAACAAAAGAAATGGTCAAACAGTGTGAAGAGGAGTTAGTGAAACGATATGGTTCTATTGATGCAAATGATTCCTATAAACACTTGCTGGGTGAAATTCATGAGTTGTATGATCTGATAGATAATGATGTACTACAGATGCAAGTGGAAATAAGAGAAAAGCTAGAGAAATACCTGTTTCAAAACCTCTTTTCTAAGTTGGAAGAATTAGAATCTTATTGTGAGGATACAGATTCTTACTTTGAGACATACGGAGGAAATGATCACTGACTAGAGGGGGAGGACGTTATGAATATGTATGAGTTAATGAGCGTTGCAAAGCTATTCTCACAGGCTATGGACGGCAAAATTACAACGTCTTATGCAGAACAAGATATGGCCCTTAGAATATTAAAAGAAATGTCGAACTATCGTCAGGGATGGACAGAAGAACAAAAAGAATATTACAAATTGATGGTCGATTATGGGAAAGAGTTGCTGAGGAAAAGGGAAGAGTGCAATGAGGGAAATTGACTTTGGGACGATTATGACGCTGGTAAAGGGGAAAAAACCGCGACAGTTATTTAAAGAAGCGCAAGAGGGAGCACTCCCCTATGTTGATATTAAGGCATTTGAACTAAATGAAGTTCAAAACTATACGGATGGAGTCAAATGCGTGCCCTGCGATGAGAATGATGTGCTCATCGTTTGTGACGGTTCTCGATCGGGATTAGTAGGAAAAGGAATAAAAGGATATGTTGGTTCCACGCTCGCGAAGGTTTCTGCGGAAGGTATAATCAGAGACTACCTGTATTACTTTTTACAAAGTAAATATAGAGTATTCAATACGCATAAGAAGGGGACAGGGACGCCCCATCTTAATCAAGAGTTATTAAAATCTCAAAAGATTATAATTTTACCTATTCAGCAACAACAAAAAATTGTCTCCCGCATCGAAGAACTATTCTCCAAACTAGATAAGGGCGTAGAAACGCTACAAACAATTAAGCAGCAGTTGGCTGTGTATCGGCAGGCGGGGTTGACAGAAGCATTTGAGGGTATAGAAAATACTGTAGAGTTAGGGAGTATTGCATCCATTGTAGACCCTCATCCCAGCCACAGAACACCTGTCGAAGTTATTGGAGGAGTTCCATACATTGGAGTTGGAGACATAGATTATGTACATCATGTTATTGACTTCTCATCTGCAAGAAAAGTTTCGAATGATATTTTGCAAGACCATCTGTCTCGATACACTCTGCACGATGGTGATTTCATAATGGGAAAGATCGGAACAATTGGAAAACCGTTTATTATTGCGTTGCCGCAAAATTATACGTTATCAGCAAATGTAATCTTAATTCAACCAAATAAAAAGGTAGTTATACCTAAATATTTGTTCTGGCAGGTTTCGTCCTCACAGATTACCAAACAGCTTTTAGAAGGTTCAACATCAACAACTCAGCCTGCATTTGGAATAAAAAAGGCAAGATTATTATCTATAAAAATTTGCTCTCTAGAAGAGCAAAACAGGATTGTGCAAAAAATAGAATCCCATCTATCTTTATGTGACGACATAGGGCAATCCGTAACAGCTGCCCTTTCACAGGCAGAGGCTATGCGGCAGAGCATTTTGAAGCAGGCATTTGAGGGAACGCTATAATGGAAATAGATACGAACCCGTATCGCAGGCTCTCGGCAGAGATTACGCCGATGGAATTTGAGAAATTCTGTTTAGAAACGCTCAAGGCGTATGCCGAGAAGGAAAGTCTCAAAGGTTTTGAGATACGTCACAACCAAAAAGTCGAGACGTATGATGGTACTTATCAGATCGACGTGCTTGCGGAGTATACGGCGCTTGGCTGCCGCAACACGGTAGTGGTCGAGTGCAAGAAATACACTCGCAATGTTGAGCGGTCTGTCGTTGCAGAGCTGTATGCAAAGGTTCAAAGCATTGGAGCGCAGAAGGGCATCTTGATTTCTACATCGGGGTTTCAGAAGGATGCGGTAAAGTTTGCGGGAGTCCACGGGATTGCTTTATGGCAGGTATGCGAGGAAACCATCAAACATATTACGAACGCAATGGGTGTTTCGATTGTTCCATTTATGCTGTTTCAACTTCGCGATTACCTCCCAAAATTTTTCGTGCTAAGTTGGGACTGTTCTCGTGACCATCCCTTTGAACAGATATACCCTACGGATGAAATGCGCCAAAAGGCTATTATCCAGCTGAGAGAAGAGTGGACCAGTCAGGAGAGATTAGAATGAACGAGCAAACAGCAACAATTATTTCTAAGGTTTGGGGGATGTGCAACCCGTTACGGGATGACGGGGTTTCCTATGGCGACTATCTGGAGCAGCTTACCTATCTGATTTTCTTAAAGATGTCGGATGAATATTCTAAGCCGCCTTACAAGCGGGAGACTGGCATCCCGGCAGGGTGCAGCTGGGCAGATATGAACACGCTGAAAGGCGCGGAGCTGGAGGACAAGTACCGGGAGATTCTAGAGACGCTGGGGAATCAGGGCGGTATCCTGGGTAAGATTTTTAAGGGCGCAACGAATAAGATCAGCAGCGCAGCGATCTTATATCGTGTGGTGCAGATGATCGACCAGGAGACGTGGGTAGCCATGTCTTCGGATGTGAAAGGCGAGATTTATGAGGGCCTGCTGCAAAAGAACGCAGAGGATATTAAGAGCGGCGCAGGACAGTATTTCACGCCCCGCCCGCTGATCAAGGCGATGGTGGAGTGTCTTCGCCCGGAGCCAATGAAGACCATTGCAGACCCTTGCTGTGGGTCCGGGGGCTTCTTCCTGGCGGCGCAGGCGTTTATTGCCAAGGGTGCGTTGGACCGGGACGAGAAGGAGTTCCTGAAAAGTAAGACATTCTATGGGAATGAGATCGTGTCAGCTACCTATAAGACGGCGCTGATGAATCTGTGTTTGCATAACATTGGTGATATTTATGGGGAGCTGCCGATTACGTTGGGAGACGCACTTCTGACAGACCCAGGCTATCGCGTGGACTATGTATTGACCAACCCGCCCTTTGGCAAAAAATCTTCTCTTACCTTTACCAATGAGGAGGGGGAAACAGAAGAAGAGGACCTGGTCTATAACCGGCAGGATTTCTGGACGACCAGCTCCAATAAGCAGCTGAACTTTGTGCAGCATATCAACACGATTTTGAAAGCCACCGGTCAGGCGGCAGTGGTGGTGCCGGATAATGTGCTGTTTGAAGGTGGTGCTGGTGAGATCATCCGAAAGAAGCTGCTGGAGACAACGGACCTGCACACGATCCTTCGGCTGCCAACAGGGATATTCTATCGACCCGGCGTCAAAGCAAATGTTATTTTCTTTGAGAAACAACCCGCCAGCCCGGAGATGCAGACAAAGGAAGTCTGGGTCTATGACTTCCGAACCAACGTCCATTTTACGCTGAAAAAGCACCCCATGACAGAAAAGAATTTGGCGGATTTTGTGCGGTGCTATCACCCAGAAAATCGGCATGAGCGGACTGAGACTTGGTCAGAGGAGACGCCGGACGGACGTTTCCGCCGGTTCGAGGTCAAAGAGATTTTGGAGCGGGATAAGACTAGCTTGGACCTCTTTTGGATCAAGGACAAATCTTTAGCTGACCTGGATAACCTACCTGCACCGGACGAGCTGGCGGCGGATATTATCGAGAATCTGCAAAGTGCGCTGGAGAGCTTTCAGGAGCTACAAGGACAGTTGGAGAAGTGAGGGGATATAATCACGTAATAAAACTGCTCTGAGCCAAGAATGGCTCAGAGCAGGGGAGCGTAGGTGTATCGTTTGCAAGGCATATGTTATAAGCTGTCGCGTTCCTCAGCAAGCTGTTCTTCCAGCAGCTTTTGCAGTTCTTCTTTGCTGGGCAAAACCGTTTCGTACTTGCTGGCGAAGATCTGGGTGTTGTCCTCCGGCAGGGTCATTTCGACAACGGCGTTGTTTTTGTCCTTGCAGAGGATGATGCCGATGGTGGGGTTTTCTTCCGGCAGTTTGACCTTGCGGTCGTAGTAGTGGACGTACATCTGCATCTGCCCGATGTCCTGGTGCTTGAGTTCGCCGATCTTTAAGTCGAAGAGGACAAAGCAGCGCAGGAGCCGGTTGTAAAACACCAGGTCCACGATGAAATGCTCCTCGTCAAACGTGAAGCGGACTTGGCGGCCCATGAACGCAAAGCCGGTACCGAGTTCCAGCAGGAACTGCTGAAGATGGTCGATGATACGGCTTTCCAGCTCACTCTCGGAGTATTCCGGGAGCTGGGGCAGACCGAGAAATTCTAACACATAGGGGTCTTTGATGGCGTCTTTCGGATTTTCGACCTGTTGGCCTTTGGTGGCAAGCTGATAGACTTTTCCTTGTTCGTGCTGAGGGCCAGGCGCTCATAGAGGGAGCTGCCGTATTGCCGTTTTAACTGGCTAAGGCTCCAATCATTTTTGACGGCTTCGATCTCGTAGAAGTGGCGTGCATCTTCGTTGGAAATACGCATGAGCACTAAGTAATGAGACCAGCTCAAGTAAAATTTCCTGCCGGTATTTACAGAGGGAAGATTTTCAAATTGGCTAAACACTGTTTCGCCAATTTGATCGGTCGAATAGACTTTGTAAAACTGGCGGATATTTTTCAGATTTGCCACGGAAAAACCTTTTCCGAAGTGCTTCGTCAGGTAGGCAGACAGTTCTTTTATGAGCTGCTTTCCGTAAGTAGCTCGGTTCTCCCCATGCTGTTCTTCCTCCACGATCTGCCGCCCGATCTCATAGTAGGCATAGACCATCGAGAGGTTGACAGCGGTCTTAGCATTTTTTCGGGCGTTCGTGAGAACGGATGCAACACGTTCCAGAAAGCCGGGATCAATGGAGCGGCTGAGTTCCTTCATGGCGGTTTCCTCCAAGGTCAGAATGACTGTATTGATTGTAGCGGGTTTTGAGGCAGGTTGCAATGGAAGATATGAGAAAAGAGCCTATCCACAGTAATTTTTTGCTGCGGATAAGCTCTTTTTTTACTCAGATTTCCAACTGATACTGATATGTAATCACCGTTGCGTGGCCTGCGGCCCGGCGATTGGGGCGCTCGATCACGAGTGTCCGTACTGGACACACATGCTTGACCATCTGGCCGCCGATGGAGCCGGCCTGGCGGGAGGTCAGATCGCCGTTGTAACCCTGCTTGAGATTGACGCCCACCTCAGAGGCGGCCTCCATCTTGAAGCGGTCAAGCGCGTCGCGTGCCTCGGGGACAACACCCTTGCTGGAACTCTTAGCCATTTACTTTACACCCCTTACTTTTTAAGACTTTGTTTGCGTTTG
>OLOH01000233.1_pt1 | contig 45777 bp, 35 predicted proteins | sample 1673221 | NCBI WGS metagenome assembly OLOH01 (sample SAMEA3136767, study PRJEB25190) | human gut metagenome
GAGCTCAGTCTTGAAAATCCAGAACATGCCAGCGGAAACTACGGCATTATGGACCAGCGGATGGCGCTGTTGTGGATTCGCAACAATATTGGCGCTTTTGGCGGGGACCCAAATAATGTGACAGTATTTGGCCAGTCAGGAGGTGGCCGCTCTACACAGGCTCTCGCCTGTTCCCCGCAGACGATTGGGCTGTTTCAGCATGCGGCCATCCATTCTGCGGGGGGAACAAGAACAGGTTTTGGAAGGCTGCCCCAACAGGTCTTGGAAGAGCGTGGTATCCGATTTATGAAGTCTTGCGGATATTCTTCCATCCAAGAACTTCGTGCGGTTCCTTGGCAAAAGTTGGCGGAAACCTTCTATGCTTATGAAAAAGGAGCCGGAAGGGATGGAGGATTCAATATCGGGACAGATGGGTATATGCTGACTGAGGCAATGGAAGACGGGGTGATCCAAGGCCACCAACATGATATAGATTACATTATCGGCTGTACCATTGAGGAGACAAAGATCAGCGGCCCCGACGATGAACCAAATAAGTTTTGCATCTTTGATGTGCAGAAAGACTGGGTACAGCGGGCCTATAAGCAGGGAAAAAAGCCGATGTACGTTTTTAATTTCGACCGCCGGCTTCCTGGGAAAAAAGCAGGGGCATTTGAAAATGTGGCGTTTCATTCCTGTGACCTTTGGTATGTGTTTGGCACGTTGGACCGCTGCTGGCGTCCTTTAACGGAAGAAGACAAAGAGCTTTCGGAGAGAATGATAGCCTACTGGACCAATTTTGCCAAAACCGGCAATCCAAACGGGAACGGACTGGAAAATTGGAAACCGTTTGAAGATGAGGAATTTGTGCTTCATTTGAACGTAAAAAAATAATTTGAAAGGAGAAAGACGATGGAAAAGAAACTGTATTCGGACATGGACCGAGTGATTTCCACGGAAGGGGGGCTAGTTCGAGGTGTGCCGGGCAATACACCCCAATATACCGTGTTTAAGGGAATTCCCTACGCTGCGCCGCCAGTGGGGGAGCTTCGCTGGAAGGAACCGCAGTCTGTAGAGCCCTGGGAGGGAATCCGGGATGCTTCTAAGTTCAGCAAAATTGCTCCCCAACGCAGGCAGCCGGCGGGGACCCTCTATGACCGGGAATTTTTCCAGTACCAGGAACCTATGAGTGAGGACTGCCTGTATTTGAATATTTGGACGCCTGCAGTCGCCGGGGATGAAAAGCTGCCGGTACTGTTTTGGGTCCATGGTGGAGCGTTAATGGGAGGTTACGGGTTTGAACCGGAGTTTGATGGGGAAGCTTTCTGCCGGGAAGGTGTAATCCTGGTGACAATCAACTACCGGTTAGGCGTTTTCGGATTTTTTACTCATCCTGAACTTTCCAAGGAGAGCGTCCACCATGTATCCGGAAACTACGGCCATTTAGATCAAGTGGCAGCTCTCAAGTGGGTCAAGCGAAATATTGCCAATTTTGGCGGTGATCCGGAAAATATCACGATTTTTGGACAGTCGGCCGGATCGGCCAGTGTGCAAGACCTTTTGGTGTCTCCGCTGTCGCAAGAAGATATTGCCGGCATCATTATCATGAGTTCGGCTTCGGTTGCAAAGTCCGGGTTTGGTAGGATGAGCCAAAAACTGGCTGACAGCGAGAAAATGGGAGAGCAGTATATGCAGGAGCTTGGCTGCTCCAGTATAGATGAAATGAGAAAGTTGCCATTTCATGTGCTGGATGCTGCCTTGGGAGCATGGTTCCCACCCAAATACCATTTCAGTACGGTAATTGACGGCTATTTTTTGAAAGAGAGTCCTGGAGAAGCCTATGCCAAGGGTAACTTTCCCAACATCCCTTTGATGGTAGGAAATACCATGGGAGAAGGGGGAGCCCATGATATTATGCCTACCGTGGAACAGTGGGAAACACGACAAAGAGAGATTTTAGGGAAATATGGGGAAAAATATCTAAAATTGGCAAAAGTGGAGACCGTGGAAGATATGATAAGGGCAGCGAAGAAAACCCATTCAGGGATGGTGGGAGATCGTGTCCTTTGCGACCTGGTGTTAAAGGCCGGACATACGCCTGCCTATTTGTATAACTTTGACCATGATCTTCCGGGAAATGAGGATGGTTCCTTCCACTCTTCAGAGCTTTGGTACGTATTTGGAACCATCCAGCGGTGCTGGCGCCCTATGACCGGTGTGGATTATGATCTTTCAAAAGCCATGGGAAAATATTGGGCAAGCTTTGCCAAGAGGAAGGACCCCAATACCGAAGGTCTGCCTCCATGGAAGCCTTATACCACTGAGGATCGGGAAAACATGCTTTTCCAGGACAGGCCCCATTGTGAGCCGGTTCAAGAAAATGAGCTGCAAGCCATTGTAAGAAAAGTCATGTTGGAAGATTGACATGGTTGGTAGATATAATGGTTTTTGTGGGAGATGGCGGGGAGAAAAACAGCCTGGAGGGACCTATGAAATACTTTGAGACATCTAGGCGGTTTTACAGGGATCTGCTTAAAATCGCCTTGCCAGTGGCCTTGCAGAGCGTGATTACCACAGGGGTCAACTTGGTGGACACCATTATGCTGGGGCAGTTGGGCGAGACGGCGCTGTCCGCCTCCTCGTTGGCCAACCAATTCATCACCATGTTCACGTTTTTGTGCATGGGCATCAGTATGGGTTCTTCCGTGCTCACTTCCAGATTTTGGGGTGCAAAAGATTTTGTCTCATTGAAGAAAGTTATTACCGTGGCCATGCGTTTTGGGATTTTGCTGGCGATGGTATTCACAGTCTTAAATGTGATGTTGCCAGAGCAAATTATGTCCCTTTATTCCAAAGAGGCATTGGTCATGGATGCAGGAGCAGAGTATTTGCGGTGGTCCACCATCACCTATCTGCTGATGGCCCTCGCTTTGGTGGCAACCAATATTATGCGCAGCGTTGGATTGACCCAGGTGCCGTTTATTGCATCAATAAGCGCTTTTTTTATCAATATCGGAGCCAACTATATCTTTATCTTTGGAAAGTTTGGTGCGCCTGAAATGGGTGTAGCAGGTGCGGCACTGGGAACCGTAATTGCCAGAGTGGTGGAGACAGGTGTGATCTGCGGCTATTTTTGGATAGCAGACCGGCGAGTGCGGTACCGTGTGAGGGATTTGCTTTCCCCATGCGGCGACATGGTGCGCGAGTTTCTCCGTATCAGCGTGCCGGTTATGCTCAGTGATGGGCTGTTGGGGGTAGGTGACAATGTGCTGGCCATCATCATGGGACACATTGGCTCTTCTTTTGTAGCCGCAAACGCTATTACCGTCGTTGTCCAACGGATCAGCACCATTTTCATCACTGGACTTTCCTACTCTGGTTGCTTCCTTATTGGAAAAAGCCTGGGGGAAGGAGAAATACAACGGGTCAAACGGCAGGGATATACGTTTATGTTTTTAGGGTTGGCCATTGGCGTTCTGGCCGGATGTATCACCTTGCTGATTCGTATCCCTGTGGTCAACGCGTATAATCTTTCCCAAGAAACAAGGCTTATCGCGGAACAGCTGATGGATGCGATCGGGATCATTCTTGTATTTCGGGCGACCAATTCCATTTTGACTAAAGGAGTGCTGCGAGGAGGCGGTGACACCGGATTTCTGTTTGTGGCCGATACGGTGACTATGTGGTGTGTTGCCATCCCTTTAGGGGGGCTGGCTGGATTGGTGTTCCATTTGCCGGCTTTTTGGGTGTTTGTGTTTCTTTATTCGGACCAAGTCCTGAAAGCGGTGTGGTGTGTTTTCCGTTTGATAAGTGGAAAATGGATCAAAAAAATTCATGGTGTATGTGAAGAAAAGGAAAATGGCGATTTGGAATTCGCACCGGCTACGGAAGTAAAAAAATAGGGGAACTTGGGGAGGTTCCAATCAAAATTTAAGAGTTCTAGCTGAAAAAAGTCCTTGCCAAAACGTTCGATCTTGGCGGGGACCTTTTTAAAACCATGAGCCCGACTGTTTCCCGTTAACGATCCAGTTCCTTTAAAAACTGGCTGGGGGTTCTGCCGGTGACTTTTTTGAAGTGATTGCAAAAGGAAGGAGAATCGCTGAATCCACAGGAAAGGGCGATTTTTCCCACGGAATATTGGCCGGTGCGCAGCATGTTTTTTGCGGCGTTCACCCGGACCAGCAGCAGATATTGCTTGGGGGAGATCCCTTCCCGCTTTTCAAAAATTTTATACAGATAGGTCCGGTCAATTCCCACATACTTGGCCAAGTCCCCTATTTTGATGGGGTAACTGTAGTTGTTTTGGATGTAATCCCGTGCTTTGCGGAAATATTCCTCTTCGTAGGTTTCCCCGTTTTCCCAGCGTTCCAGCTGAGCCATGGCGCCGTAGAAACAGCCCAAAATGCGATACTCGCTGTTGCATCCGTTCTGAAATTCGGAAATGATCCCGGAAAGGCATTGCTGAAAAAGTTCCGGTTGGGGGAGTGTGGCCACATAGCTGTCCTCGAATCCGGTACGACGGACCACTTCTTTGCTGTCCACGCCGTCAAACGCCGTCCACATGTACTCCCAGGGAGATGTTTCGTCCGCCTTGTAATAGGTCAGCTCAGAGGGTTTGATGAGAAACGCCTGGCCGGCGGTAACCGGGTATATTTTGCCCCCTACGGAGTATTCCCCCTGTCCGGAGATCACATAATGCAGCAGGTATTGGGTCCGGATCGCTGGGCCGAAACTGTGGCCGCTGGCGCATTTCTCATAGCCGCAGTAATACACCGCAATGGATTTGGACATGGATTTTTGAGTGGTCTTGATTTCCGTCCGTGGCATGGAAATCCCTCCTAACTGTGAAGAGTGCCAAGTTGCTTGGCATCATTTTATCATATATTTTTCTTGGGTTCTACTGGGGTAGGGGCATATCTTGCAACAAATCGACAATTTTAGGAAACAAACGGACATTGAAAATCGGGGCTTGGAAAGGTAGAATGTGTCTGTAACAAAGGAAGAGGAAACCTTCACCCAGGTTTTTCACTTTACCGGGAAAATCCGAAAGGAGTTGTCAACTTATGCCAAAGATCACGTTCATGGGTGCGGGCAGCACCGTGTTTGCCAGAAATGTGCTGGGGGATTGCATGTGCACTCCGGCTTTGCAGGAAAGCGAGATCGCCCTTTATGACATCGACGCCGAACGGCTGGAGGAAAGCTACATCATACTCAGCGCTATCAATCGGAATATCAACCAGGGCCGAGCCAAGATCAACAAATATTGCGGAGTGGAGAATCGGAAAGAGGCTCTCCGGGGCGCCAATTTCGTGGTGAACGCCATCCAGGTGGGCTTCTATGAGCCCTGCACGGTCATCGATTTTGAGATCCCCAAAAAATACGGCCTGCGCCAAACCATCGCCGACACTCTAGGCATTGGCGGCATCATGCGTGGCCTGCGGACCATCCCTGTGCTGGCGGACTTCGCCCGGGACATGGAAGAGGTTTGCCCCAACGCCTGGTTTTTAAACTACACCAACCCCATGGCCATCCTGTCCGGCTATATGCAGCGGTACACCAACATCAAGACCGTGGGCCTGTGCCACAGCGTGCAGGTCTGTTCGGAAAATCTGTTAAAGTCCCTGAACATGGAGGACAAGCTGGAAGGCCGTCAGGAATTGATCGCCGGCATCAACCATATGGGCTGGCTGTTGGAATTGAAAGACAAGGACGGCAACGACCTGTATCCGGAGATCCGGAAACGGGCGGCGGAAAAGAACGCTTCCGAAAAGCACAACGACATGGTCCGCTTTGACTACATTCAGAATTTCGGCTACTACTGCACAGAATCCAGCGAGCACAACGCGGAATACAATCCCTTCTACATCAAGTCCAAGTACCCTGAGCTCATTGAGAAGTTCAACATCCCCCTGGACGAGTATCCCCGCCGCTGTGTGAACCAGATCAAGGGTTGGAAAGAAGAGAAGGAGAACATCCTCAATAACGGTCAGGTGACCCATGAGCGTTCCAAGGAGTACGCCTCCTATATCATGGAAGCCATCGTCACCGGAAATCCCTACAAGATCGGCGGCAACGTACTGAATACCGGGCTTATAGACAATCTTCCCGCCGACGCTTGCGTGGAGGTGCCCTGCCTGGTGGATAAACACGGTGTGAATCCCTGCCATGTGGGGAAACTGCCGGTACAGTTGGCGGCCATGAACATGACCAATATTAACGCCCAGCTGCTGACCATCCAAGCGGCGGTCACCAAGAAGCGGGAGGACATCTACATGGCGGCTATGTTGGACCCCCACACCGCCGCAGAACTCTCCATCGATGACATCAAAGCCATGGTGGACGAGCTGATCGAAGCCCACGGCGACTACATGAAAGACTATCGGTAACTGTATCTTTCCAGAAAAAACATAAAAAACGCCCCTCAAGAGACTCGCGGTGAACCGGCAGTGTGCCGGATTCATCCACGGCCCTTGAGGGGCGTTTTCCTGTTCCAACCTTTCAGCGCTTTTCAGGACTGGGGATCACCGGGACCTGGGGGAGACTTTCGCAGCAGGCTCCCAAGCATCCGAAAAGGATTGGAAAAAAGTATTTATAGAAATCGGAAAAAGAAGAAATACAGTACTAGGCCGAATATCAGCAGTATGAGCAGCAGTGCGGGCACAAACACAATCAGCCCTGCAAGGATCATGGCAGTGCGGTCGTGTTTTTCCAGGGGAGTTTTTTCCAAGTCTTTCTGGAAGCGTTCCTCCGCCTTTTTCACATCTACTATACGGTTGATCTTTTTTCGAAAGAACATGATATCAGCCTTTCTCCCCGGTTAAAGGGAAATGGCAGGCAACAAAGTGATGGTTGCCCATATCCCGCCATTCGGGAACCTCCTGGCGGCATTTTTCCTGGCAATAACGGCACCGGGTGTGGAATTTGCATCCCTTGGGAGGATTTACCGGGCTGGGGATGTCCCCTTCCAGCAAGATCCGCTCCCGGCCGCCGTTGTCCTCTTCCGTGGTGGGAATAGCGGAGAGCAGGGCTTCCGTGTAGGGATGGAGGGTGCGGGCAAACAGCTCTTCCGAGTCTGCCAGCTCCACAATGTTGCCCAGGTACATCACGGCGATTCGATCGCTGATGTACTTCACCACGCTCAGGTCGTGGGTGATGAACAGATACGTCAATCCAGCTTTGTCACGCAATTCGGACAGCAGGTTCAGGATCTGGGACTGAATGGACACGTCCAGGGCGGAAACGGCCTCATCGCACACCACGAACTTGGGAGACAGTGCCAGGCTTCGGGCAATGCCGATACGCTGGCGCTGGCCGCCGGAGAACTGGTGGGGATAGCGGTTGAACATGTAGGGGGCCAGACCGCAATCCTCCATCACCTGGAAGATATAGTCCTTCATGGCGGGGTCGCCCCGCTTGAAAATACCGTGGGAGGTCAAGCCCTCTCCAATGATCTGCCCCACGGTCATGCGGGGATTCAGGGAGGAGTAGGGGTCCTGGAAGATCAGCTGCAGGTCCTTGCGCAGCACCCGCATTTCCTCGTAGGAGAGCTTCTTCAGGTCGATTGCCTTGCCGTCCTTGTAGTAGAGAATGTCGCCGTGGCTCTGGGGATAGAGCTGTAAAATGGTCCGTCCCAGTGTGGACTTACCGCAGCCGGACTCGCCCACCAGGCCCAGGGTCTCACCCTGGAAGATGTCCAGGGTAATGCCGTCGTTGGCCCGGACATAGCGCTGTTTTTCCCGAAGCTTTGTCTTTTTCACCGGGAAGTACTGCTTCACGTCCTGCAGGCGCAAAAGCACTTTGCGGCCGTTCACTTCCGGCTGAGTGGAGGTAAGCTCCTGGTTTGTTGTAGCCTCCTGGCCTTTTTTCTCATTTTGCATGTTCTTTTCTCACCGCCTTTTCCGCATAAAAGCAACGTACCAAATGACCGGGCTCCACTTCGCTGAGCGGGGGTTCGGATTCGGTGCACTTCTTGGTGCAGTATTTGCACCGGGGACCAAATTTGCATCCCTCCGGCAAATACAGGGGGTTGGGAACCGAGCCGGGGATCGCGTCCAGCTTTTGCCCCTTGGGGGTGTTCAGCTGGGGAATGGAGGTCATCAGCCCTTCGGTATAGGGATGGGAATAAACAGAATCGTGGAAGATCTCCCGGGCGGACGCTTTTTCCACGATCTGTCCGCAGTACATAACAGCCACTTCGTCGGCCATTTCGTGAATGACGCCCAGGTCATGGGTGATGAACAGGATAGAAGTACCGGTTTCCCGCTTCAGGTCGTTCATCAGCTTCAAGATCTGTGCCTGAATGGTCACGTCCAAAGCCGTGGTAGGCTCGTCCGCGATCAGCAGTTTGGGCTTGCAGGCCAACGCCATGGCGATCATAACACGCTGGCGCATACCGCCGGAAAGCTGGAACGGATACTGTTTTGCCACCCGTTCCGGATTGGGGATCTTCACGTCGGAAAGCAGTTCAATGGCCTTTTTACGGGCTTCCGCTTTGTTCAGATGCTGATGGATCTTCAAGGTTTCGCCGATCTGCCGTTCCACTGTGAACACCGGGTTCAGAGAGGTCATAGGCTCCTGGAAAATCACGGAGATCTCGTTTCCGCGGATGTGGTACATTTCCTTGTCGGTGCAGTTCAAAATGTCCTGCCCGTCGAAGGTGATGCTGCCGCTTTCGATATAGCCGTTGCCGTCCAGCAGCTTGATGATGCTCATGGCGGAAACACTTTTGCCGGAACCGGATTCACCCACAATACCCAGGGTTTTGCCGGCGTCCAGGGAATAGGTCACGTCGTTGACAGCTTTTACGATGCCCTTCTTGGTTGTAAAGAACGTATGAAGGTTTTTCACTTCCAGCAAACTCACAGTGCTCACCTCTCTTTCGATTTGGGGTCGATGGCGTCACGCAGGCCGTCGCCCACACAGTTGATGCTGATGGTGCAAATGCCCAGTGCAGCGGAGGGGAATACCCAGCGCCACCAGTAATTCTCGATGACCTGTCCGTTCTGAGCGCCGGTGAGCATGTTACCCCAAGTGGCGTTGGGTTCGCTGACGCCGAACCCGATGAAGGACAGGGAAGATTCCGTCAGCATACAGGTGGCGAAATCCAAAGTGGCATTCACAATGATGACAGTGATGATGTTGGGCAGGATGTGCCGGAAAATAATGCCGAATTCTTTCACGCCCAAAGCCTTAGCAGCGGTGACGAATTCCTGTTCCCGTTCGGCCAGCACACTGCCGCGGACCAGACGGGCGATACCGGGCCAGGAAAGCAGGCCCAGAATGAACATGATCAAAATGATTCTCTGGGTTTCCGAAATACTGTTGCCCAAAATACTGGACAAGATGATACAGAAGGGCAGGAAGGGGATCGAAGAGATGATTTCCGTCAAACGCATAAGCAAGTTGTCGATCTTTCCGCCCTTGTAGCCGGAAACGCCGCCCACGATAATGCCGATGATGGTGGAGATGATCACGGCGATGGCGCCCACGGTCATGGTCATACGTCCGCCCACGATCATGCGGCGGAACAGGTCACGGCCCAGGTTGTCGGTGCCCATCAGATAGCCGTCCAGGCCCCAGCCTTTGACTGTGCCGTCTTCCATCACAGCATAGGTGCTGTAGTAGCCTGCGGAAGCGGAAACAACAGGGCTGTTCAGCTTGGGAGCGTTGTCCTGACCGAAGTTGTTGTCGCCCCAGGAGGCCACAGAACCGTCGTCCAGCACCACAGAGTAGTGATACCGGCCGCCCACAATGGAGGTCACATGGCCCTGAATCTCTTCCGGAACGTTCATGGAGCCTTTCACATTGTTGCCCCACAGGTGGACTTGGCCATCGCTGGTCAAAGCGGCGGCGCTTTCGTCGGTCAAGGCGATGTCCACCACGTTGCCCTGGATGTCGTCCGGAATGTTGGTGAAGGCAGAAGCTTTGTTGGACAAGGCCACCACTTCGCCGTCGTTTGTCAACGCCATGACCACGTTGGTGTTGTCGTCGAACTTCTGGATATTTCCCTGCACTTCGCTGGGAATGGTGATATTCAACAGGTACGCGCTGCCCCAGTTGTACAGCCGTCCGCTTTCGGTGAGGGCCAGAGAGATCTGATACCCAGCGGAGATCTGTTTGATGGGCTGGGGAGCCGCTTGCAGTTCAACGGGAATGGTGGCAAGACCCATGCGGTCGTTGCCCCAAGTGAAGATCTGGCCCTTGTCGTTGACAGCCAGCACATGGTCAAGACCTGCGGAGATCTGGGTCAGTTTGCCCATTTCCGAGGAGGAAGGAATGTTTTTCAGTTTTTCCGTGGGGAATGTGCCCCACTCGTACACATTGCCGTCTTTGTCAATGCCCACAGAGAAAGTGCTTCCCGAGGAAACCATCTGGGCGTTGCCTTGCAGTTGGCTGGGCACGTTCAGCATGCCGAAGCCGGGAGCCACGTTGGACTGGGTCACGTCCTGATAATACAGGTCGATGGGGAAGAAGAAGGGCAGTACGATACAGCAAAGGAAAATCACCAAGAACAGGATCAAGCCGATCATGGCGATCTTGTCGTGGAGGAAGCTCTGCACAACCATGCGCACAGGGCTCTGCATCAATTCGTCCTCTTCCTGGGGAAGGCCGCCCATTACCATACGCTGAGCAGCCGCGGCAGCGGTGGATTTCCGCTTGCCGAAAATGGTCTTTTTCGCCATTGTGGTTCCTCCTTTCTCAGTTTTCCAGGCGGACGCGAGGGTCCACCAGAGTGTAGGCCACATCCATGATGACGTTGCCTGCCAGGGACAGTACCACATAGAACATCTGCATGGTCAGCACCACAGAGAAGTCACGCTGCATCAAGCCGTTGATCAAGGTCTGGCCAAGGCCGGGCCACAGGAACACGTTCTCGATGACGATGGAGCCGCCGAACAGGGAAACGACCCAGGCGGTGGCGATGGTGACTACCGGGATCAAAGCGTTGCGGAAAGCGTGAACGTAGATCACGGTCTTTTCCCGCAAGCCCTTGGCCCGTGCGGTTTTGATGTAGTCCATGCGCAGCACGTCGATCATGGCGGCGCGCACATACCGGGTGATGCTGCCAATGCCCGAGATGGACATGACGATCATGGGCAACGCCATGTGCCACATGGTATCCAGGAAAGTCTGGAAGGCGTTGCCTTCAAAACCGGCTGTGCGCACGCCGCTGATGGGGAAGATCGGAATCTTCACAGCGAAGGCGAAAATAGCCAGCAAGGCGATGATAAAGCTGGGCAGACTGTAACCGATGATGGTGACCACCTGGATGGTCTTGTCAAATATGCCGTTTTTCCGCACGGCAGTGACAATGCCCAGGGGCACCGCAATGATAAAGGTCAGCAGCATGGAGAACAGGTTGAGCATCACCGTGTTCAGCATGGGGGTGCCGATCATTTTGACAACTTGGGTTTTATACTGGGTGGAATACCCAAAATTACCCGTGAGCATGTTGCCGATCCAACGGAAATACTGTTCGATCAGAGTGCCGTTCAGGCCAAGGCTTTCCTTGGTTTTCTCGTACAACTGCTCATATTGGTCGGGACGCATGTTGGCTTTGGCATCGCCCAGCATCATGGTGACCGGATCACCGGGCAACATTTTGTAGATGAAAAACATCAAGATGGAAATGATGAAGAAAACGAAGATGATATAAATCAATCTTTTCAGCAGGTATCTGCCTTTTCCCACACATTTTCCCCCCTTATTCAAATTTTAACTGGTTTTAAAAGAGCCGGCGGTCCCCAGCAAAGGGGGCCGCCGGACTCAGTCAAAGGCTCATTCTACTTTTGTAAATGCTTTCGCAGCCTTACTCGGTGACCCAAGCATCCAAAACAGCGTTCTGCCAGCCCCAAGTAGCGGTGTTTTCCCAACCCTGCACGCGGGTGGAGAAGAAATCGTAGTACTGGTCAGAGTACAGGGGCACGTTGGGCAGTTTCTCGTTCCAAACCTTGATGAAGTTGCGCCAAGCTTCCAGCCAACCGTCGTGATCGTCGTAGGGGATGCTCTTCAGAGGCATAACAGCGTCGTTGAGTTCCTGATCGGAGATCCAGTTGGTGTTGTAGTTGCCCATCCAAGCTTCATCGTTGGAGAAGTAGTACCAGGGGGAGTTGGCGGTGGCAAAGCCAGTAGCCAGGTTGTACATGTTGTACATCACGTCGCCGCCGTGCAGCATAGCGGTCTGCAGGGTTGCGAAGTCGGTGGTGGTGGGCTGCAGTTCCATACCAGCCTCAGTCATGGTCTCGGGCAGCATGGTGGCCAGCAGGTCAGACACAGGGTTGCCATCGGAGTTGCACCAGGTGATGACCAGGGGCTTCAGCTCGCCGTTGACGTCCTTGTAACGGGTGCCGGTGCCGGAGTAGGGAGTGCCGTCAGCGTTCAGGGTCCAGCCGTCAGCTTCCAGCAGCTTCTTGGCCTCGTCCACGTTCATCTCATAGGTGTTCAGGTTCTCGTTGATCCAATCCACAGATTCCTGATACTCCCACTGAGCCAGGCCGTAGAAGGAATGTACCACAGAGCCGTAACCGCCGGTGTACTGACGGGCAAACTCGTTGCGGTCCAGGCAGTAGGCGATGGCCTGACGCACGTTCTCAGAGTCGGTGGGGAACACACTGCAGTCAAACTGCAGCTGGCCGTAGCCGTTACGCATGTAAGTAGCGTCGGAAGCAACGCCTTCTTCCACCAGATCCAGGCCGGCGTTGATGGTGTCGCCGCCGGAGCAGCTGTACAGCATATCCACGGAGCCGCTCTCCAGCTCGCTCATCATGGTGTCAGAGGACACAGTCTTGATGATCAGAGTCTGGATGGAGGGCTTTACGCCGCGATAGTCGCCCACGAACTCGGGGTTCACCTTCAAGGTAGCCTGCTGGCTGGCAGCGTCAAAGCTATCGAACAGATAGGGGCCGCAGGTGACCTTGGGAGCGTACCGATAACCAGTTTCGGTGTTGTTGATGGTCTCGGCCAACAGCTCGGTGGTGAAATCACCAGTGATGGTGGCGCCGTTCTCAGTGTCTTCCACATCGCAATCAGGAGCGATCACGTGCAGGGGACGGGGACGGGCGCTGGCGTAGGTGATGTCATAGTGATAGGGCAGCTCAGAAGCCTTGATGGTGATGGAGTAGGTCATGTCATCCACCAGATGGATGCCGGAGAAGGTGTCGGCAGTGCCGGCCAACCACTCGTCATAGCCTACCACGGAGTAGCCGCTGTTGCAGGGATAGTTGTCCACGCCGGCCATCTCGTTGCTGTTTTCCAGCAGCATGGCGAAGACGTAATCCTTAGCGGTGATGGGGGTGCCATCGCTCCACACCAGACCGTCTTTGAGGGACACGGTGTAAGTCTTGGTGCCATCCTCGTTCTCGGTCTCTTCATGGCTCTTGACCACGGTGTCGTTGTAGGCGAACTCGCCTTCCTTGGTGTACACCACGGTGTCATAGCCGCCGTGGATCAGGTCGTACATGTTGTAGTTGGTCTCGGAGGTGGAGAACCCGGTGTCATAGAACTCGTTGAGCACCTGGGTGGTGGAACCGATGACCAGCTGGCCGGTGGGCTCAGCAGGCTTTTCGCCAGTGGTGCCGGCCTCGGCGTCGGAGCTCAGACCTGAGCTCGCGTCTGAAGTCACTCCAGACGAAGAACCCTGATCGTTGTTGGTAACGGTGCTCTGCTGGCCGCAGGCAGCTACCGACAACGCCAAGATTCCTGCCAGCAACAAGGACAGGATCTTTTTGGTTTTCACAGTTTTTTCCTTCTTTCCTCAATACATGTTGATTTTTTGCGCCCCCGCCAAAAAAGCGGGACGCTATGCTTATGCGAAAGCCTTTTTATATTAGCAAAAAATTAACAAAAGGTCAAGATATTTTCCGATTTATGCGAAAAAGACAGAAACTGTCGCAAATTTTGTCACCTAAAAATATGGCAACGTCCAGCACCCTTATTTGTCGGAGAGCTTTTCCATCTCTTCCACCAGATTTTCGAAAAGTTTCAGAGCGTCGTCCACCGGTGCGGGAGTGCTCATATCCACGCCGGCGCCTTTCAGCAGGGAAACGGGGTCAGTGGAGCAGCCGCCGCTGAGGAAATGCAGGTAATCTTTCACAGCGGGAGCCCCTTCCTTCAAGATGCGCTGAGACAGGGCAATGGCGGCGGAGAAGCCGGTGGCGTACTGATAAACGTAGAATTCCCGGTAGAAATGGGGGATTCTGGCCCACTCCAGGGAGATTTCCGGATCGGGTTCTATGTCCTCACCGTAATATTCCCGGTTCAATTCCCCGTACTTCTGGCACAGGGCTTGGGCGGTAAGGGGATGGCCCATCTGAGTCTCCTGGCTGCACCAAAGTTCAAACTCGGCAAACATGGTCTGACGGTACAGGGTGGTGCGGAACTGCTCCAGGAAATAGTTGATGAGGTAAGCACGCTGTTTGGGTTCCTGCGTCTTGCTAAGCAGATACTGCATCAGCAGGGACTCGTTGCAGGTAGAGGCCACTTCCGCTACAAAAATTTTATAATAGGCGTAGGTGATGGACTGCTCTTTGCTGGAAAGATAGGAGTGAAGAGCGTGGCCCATTTCGTGGACCAACGTGAACATGTCGTCCAAAGTGTCGGTGTAGTTCAGCAGCACAAAGGGGTGGTTTCCGAAGACACCGGAGGAATAGGCGCCGGAACGTTTCCCTTGGTTTTCATACACGTCGATCCACCGGTTGGAGAAACCTTCCCGCAGAATGTTGAGATAGTCCTCACCCAAAGGAGCCAGCGCTTCCAAAGCAGTCTCCTTGGCCTGGTCAAAGGAGACTACCTGGTCTTGATCCGCCACCATGGGAGCATAGATGTCATAGTAGTGAAGCTTGTCCACGCCCAGCAGTTTTTTCCGCAGCCGGATGTACCGGTGCATGGCGGGAAGGTTTTTCCGCACAGTGGCAACGAGATTGTGGTAGATCTCCACCGGCACCTCGTTTTGATCCAAAGCCGCGTGAAGGGCGGAGGGGTACTTCCGGGCGTTGGCGAAAAATTGCAGCTGCTTCATCTGGCCTTCCAGAGAAGAGGCAAAGGTGTTCTGGAAATTCCGGTAGGAGCCGTACAGGGACTCAAACGCCGATTTCCGCAGGGTGCGGTCGGATTCCTGCATCAAGGGGATGAACGTGCCGTGAGTCACCGGATGTTTCCCACCTTTTTCGTCTACGGCGTCAGGGAATGTCAGGTCGGCGTCATTCAAGAAGTTATAGGTTTCGCCCGGGATCTGTCCCAGTTTCCCGGCAGCGGCCAGCAAAGCTTCTTCATTTTGGGACAGAGTGTGGCTCTTTTGCCGAAGGGCGCGGTTCAGCACCAGGCGGTAATGCTCCAGACCGGGAGTGTCTTTGTAAAAGGCCGCCAGAGTCTCGTCGGAGAGCTGCAGCACTTCGGGAGTAAAGAAAGCCGTTGCCTCCTGGGCTTCCAGAAGCAGATTGTGCATTTGGCCGCTCATTTTTTGGTAAACAGGATTGCGGGTATCCTCGTCCTTTTTATACATGGCATAGCCGGCGAAGGGATCGGCAATCTGGGTGAACTGGTCGTTCAGCTGGAGAAATGCCAGCAGGTTTTCGCCGCTTTCTCCCAGTTTGCCCTGGTAGCCTTTCAGTTTTTCTAGAATCTCCCGAAGCTTGGGGATCTCCGCTTCCCAGGCTTTATCGGTAGCGAACAGGTCGGTGGTCGCCCAGGTGAATTGGGGGTCCACCTGGCTGCGAACAGGGATCTTGTGTTCCATAACAAAGCTCCTTTCATCAATAGCGTTCTCAGGTCAAGGCACAGTATAGCACAGGGTTAGGGGAAACAAAAGGGCTTCCGTGTCATTTTAAGAAATGGAAATAAAGGAGGAAGAAAGGACCTTTTTTCTATATAAATATAATTCGCTATATTATATTGTATACGAAATTATAAGATAAAAGATTTTTCGAGGCGAAAATATCCATAAAAGAACATGAGTACATGAAAAAATTTATCATATAGCCTACAAATTCTATTGACGGGAGGGAACTAATCATTGTAAGATGAAGGAAGAAAAAGCAAGGAGGAATTGCTATGTTTGATAATGTGTCCATAGAGGATATCCCTCAGGAAATTTTGGACCAGCTTGCTCAGGAAATGCACAAACCCGTTTTTGGCGAAAAGGTCATTGAAGAGCATATGCCTGCCCTGTGCCGCAAGGCCGGAGCGGAAGGCGCTGTGCTGCTGAAAAATGAGGGGGGTGTGCTGCCCCTGAAAAAGGATCAGCCTGTGGCCGTGTTTGGCCGTGTGCAGGTGGATTATTTTTACGTGGGTTACGGTTCCGGCGGCGATGTGAATCCTCCCTATAAAGTCAATCTGATGGAGGGTCTGGAGAACGCCGGAGTGCAGGTGGACCAGCCTTTGGCGGAAACATATGCCAAGTGGAGCGCCGAGCACGAGCCCAACATGGGCTTCTGGGGACATTGGCCCCGCTATTTTGAAGAAATGCCCCTGGAAGACAGCCAGGTGAAGGAAGCAGCTTCCCGCTGCCAGACCGCCCTGGTGGTCATTGGCCGGGCTGCTGGCGAGGCCCGTGAAAACGCGCTGGAGCCGGGCAGCTTTTATCTGACCGAGGACGAAAAGAAATTGCTCTCCCAGGTGACGGGAGCGTTTGCCCACACCGTGGTGGTCATCGATTCCGGCAGCGTGATGGATCTGGCTTGGCTGGAAGACTATGCCATTGACGGTGCCATGTATGTGTGGCAGGGCGGCATGGAAAGCGGCAACGCCGTGGCGGATGTGCTCACCGGCGAGGTAACTCCTTGCGGCAAGCTCACCGATACCATTGCCTATCGCTATGAAGATTATCCCAGCGCCGACAATTTCCTTGGCGACGAGGTAAATACCTACGCCGAAGATATTTTCGTGGGATACCGTTATTTCGAAACCTTCGCCAAGGACGCTGTCCAGTTCCCCTTTGGATTTGGCCTGTCCTATACCACCTTTGCTCTGGAGAACATCCAGGTGAAGACTTATGGCGACACCGTGCGGGTGAAAGTGGCGGTAAAGAATACCGGTTCTTGCTCCGGCAAGGAAGTGGTGCAGGTCTACGGCGCTGCTCCCCAGGGTGCTTTGGGCAAGGCGGCTCGGGTGCTGGCAGCGTTCCAAAAGACAAAGCTGCTCCAGCCCGGTGAGACCCAGACCTTGAACCTCACCTTTGGTCTGGACGCCCTTGCCAGCTTTGACGATTCCGGCGCCACCGGCCACAAGGACGCTTGGGTGCTGGAAGCCGGAGAGTATGGCATTTATGTGGGCACCGACGTGCGTTCTGCGCAGAAGCAGGGCGCTGTGGAAGTACCCGAACTGCGTGTAGTGCGCCAGCTTCAGGAAGTGTGCGCTCCTGTGGTGGCGTTTGACCGTATGGTCAATAAAAATGGGGAAAAAGCCTTTGAGCCTGTGCCCATGGCCACCCGTTCTTTGAAGGATCGCATTTTGGACAACCTGCCGGAAGAGATCCCCTTTACCGGCGATCAGGGCATCAAGCTTCGGGATGTGGCGGACGGCCTTGCCTCCATGGAGGACTTTGTGGCCCAGATCACACCGGAGGACCTGGAAGCCCTCAGCCGGGGCGACCTGATCATGGACAGCCCCCTGGGTGCCAAGGGCAACGCCGCTGTCATGGGCGGTATCACCGAGTCCCTGCGGGCCATGGGTGTGCCTCCCATCACCACCACCGATGGACCTTCCGGTATCCGGCTGCAGTATTATTGCTCCTTGCTGCCTTGCGGCACGGCGCTGGCCTGCACCTGGAATCCCCAGCTGGTGGAAAGCCTGTATCAGTCCCACGGCCGTGAGATGGTCATGAAGGGCAGCGATGTGCTCTTGGGGCCTGGCATGAACATCCACCGCAATCCCCTGTGCGGCCGGAACTTCGAGTATTTCTCCGAGGACCCTGTGGTCACCGGTAAGATCGGCGCGGCCATGGTGCGGGGCATCCAGAAGAACGGCGTTTCCGCCTGCCCCAAGCACTTTGCCTGCAACAACCAGGAAACCAACCGGGAATATAACGATTCCCGTGTCTCCCAGCGTGCTTTGCGGGAGATCTATCTGAAGGGATTTGAGATCTGCGTGGCGGAAGCTGCCCCCCAGAACATCATGACCAGCTACAACAAGATCAACGGTGTTTGGAACCACTACAATTATGACCTGTGCACCACGGTGCTCCGGGGCGAGTGGGGCTATGAGGGCTGCATCATGACCGACTGGTGGATGCGTCCCAGTCCGGACCCGGATTTCCCCGACCTGTGGGACAGCGCCTATCGTGTGCGGGCTCAGGTGGACGTGCTGATGCCCGGCGCCATCAATCACGAGGGCGACCCGGATACCGCCATTTTGGAATCTCTCAAGAAGGAAAATGGCCTGACTCTGGGCGAATTGCAGCGCAACGCATGCAACTTGCTGCGTCACGCAATCAAGAGCAATGCCCTGAAACGGATGAGAGCATAAGGGAGCCGGTCATAGGAGGCCGTTTCAAAGGAGGAGTTTGCAATGCCCGATTGGAGTCGTTTTGAAGAAATGTGGAAAAAAGAAGAACCGGTGCACCGGGCCATGGGGCCGTTGAAGCATCAGGCCATCACCGTGTTCGAGGACTGTGTGAATTATCCCACCCCCCAGGTTGTGGAGTTGGTGGAGCTGTACCGGGATATTGTGTGGAAACCCTACAGTGAGGCCACGGAAGAGCGGGTGAAAAAACTGGGCCAGCTGCTGAGCGCCATTCAGCCGGTGGAAGATCCCAAACCCCGGATCTATCTGTGGGAAGAGGGAAATATGCCTTGGGAAACGGAGTATACCGACAATTCCAATCTTCGGTACAACCATAACCCGGACTTTAAACCCTACATGTACGAACTGCTTTTGCCGGAAGGCGTGACCCCCAAAGGGGCAGTGGTGTTCTGCGCCGGCGGTGACCACGGAGATGCCAATGTGTTGGAAGGCTACCAGAGCGCCTTGGATTTCAACGCCATGGGATACCAGTCCTTCCTGCTGCTGAACCGTACCAACCACAACCCCTGGAGCCAGAAGGAAGCCGGAGTGGACGCGGCCAGAGCCATGCGCATTGTGCGGAAAAACGCCGCCAAGTATGGCATTGATCCCAAGCAGGTGGCCTTTGCCGGGTTCTCCAACGGCGGTGTCACCGGGGAAGGGCTGATCCAGTATTTTTCCGGCAAACAGACGGTGAAAGAATCTTTCCCGGACTATGTTCCCGACGAACTGGACCAGATCGACGCCACCCCTGCGGCGTTCCTGTGCGTCTATGGCCCCCGCTTTGCGGGAGAGCCTTTCGACTACGAGAATGTGGTCTATCCTCCCACCTTCTTTGCAGTGGGACGGGAAGACAGCGCCATGGACAACCTGCGGGCCACCTATCCGGAGCTGCTGGCTCACGGGGTGGAACTGGAAGTTCACACCTTTGCAGGAGTGCCCCATGGTCAAGCCGGAGCGCCCTTGGTGACCAGGGATGTGAAGTATCCCAATTTCCAGCTGTGGCTGCCTTTGGCGGACGCTTTCCTCCAGGACGTGTACGCCAAACAGAAATAATCATGTAACGCAAATCGGTTTTTAAAAAAGCCGGAGTCTGACACAGTGAAATGTGTTTCAGGCTCCGGCTTTTTTGCAAAACGGGCATAATCAGCATCTTTTTTTGCCACACTAACAGAAATTGCAAAGGGGGATGCTTATGAAAACCGTTTCCAAAGAGGAATATAAGCGGCGGGTGGAAAAAGCTTCGCCTCCAACCACCGTGGGAAAAAACTGCCTGTTGGCGTTCCTTTCCGGGGGAGCTATTTGCACCTTGGGCCAAGCGCTGTGTAACCTGTATGAAAATTTGGGGTTGGATCTGCCCCAGGCCCGGACAGGGGTGTCCATCAGTTTGATTTTCCTTTCCGCTTTGTTGACCACTTTGGGGCTTTACGACCGGATCGCCAAGCATACCGGAGCGGGCACCCTGGTGCCCATCACCGGATTTGCCAATTCCATGGTATCCCCGGCGTTGGAATTTAAAAGCGAGGGTTATGTCACTGGGTTGGGCGCCAAACTGTTTACAGTGGCCGGGCCGGTGCTGGTGTTCGGCATCACAGCGTCGGTGGTGTACGGCATTATTTTGTTTGTCATGTCTCTGCTGTGAGGTGGGAATATGAAACGAATTGGACAAAGCACGTTGGAGTTTGAACTTCCGCCCACCATTTTGAGCCATGGGGCAGTAGGGGGCAAAAAAGAGGCGGAGGGCCCTTTGGGCGCTGAGTTTGACCAGACGTTCCAAGACACCACCTTGGAGCAGGACAGCTGGGAAAAAGCGGAAGCCCAGCTTCAGAAAGAGGCGGTGACCGTAGCGCTGGGGAAAGCGGGCATCGGGCCGGAAAGCGTGGATTTCATTCTGGCGGGGGACCTTTTGAACCAGTGCATCTCTTCCACCTTTGGACTGATGGATTTTCAAATCCCCTTTTTAGGACAGTACGGAGCCTGCTCCACCATGGCACAGACCTTGCTCATGGCCACCATCCTGGTGGAAAGCGGGGCAGCGAAAAAAGCTCTGGCGGTGACCAGCTCCCATTTTTGCTCGGCAGAACGCCAGTTCCGGCTGCCTTTGGAATACGGAGGCCAGCGCTCCCCCACGGCCCAGTGGACCGCCACCGCATCGGGCTGCGTCCTGGTAGGGACCGGCGGTCCGGTGGAAATCCGCCGGGGACTGGCGGGAAGAATCCAGGATTTGGGAGTGAAAGACCCGGCCAATATGGGCGCTGCCATGGCCCCCGCGGCGGCGTCCAGTATTTTTCAGTTTTTGGAGGATACCCACACACGCCCGGAAGAGTATGACGGCATTTTTACAGGGGACTTGGGACTGGTGGGTTCCCGGCTGCTCTATGAGTGTATGGACGACAACGGGATCGACCTGCGTCCGGTGCATCAGGATTGCGGACTGCTCTTATATGACCGGGAGCGGCAGGACGTTCACGCGGGAGGTTCAGGCTGCGGGTGCTCGGCAGGAGTGCTTTGCGGGCATCTGCTCCGCCTGATGGAGCGGGGAAGACTCAAAAATATCCTGTTTTGCGCCACGGGGGCCCTCATGTCTCCCACGTCCCAGCAGCAAGGATTAGCCATTCCCGGAGTGTGCCATGTGGTGCAGCTCGTGGCAAAATAAGAAAAAGCCCTTTGAGGAGTGATTCCACAAAGGGCTTTTGGTTTTGTTGAAAAAAGATCAGGCGAATTTCTCCATGGGAGAAATGTCCACCCCTTCTTTATGGGCTTCCAGGAATTTCAGCAGCTTGCTGCCGATAGTCTGCACACCTCCGGCCACATCGCTTTCCAGGTTGATGGGCAGGATGGGATCGTGTACGGAAAGCCGCAGCAGGAACCAGCCTTCTCCTTCTCCCTTGGGGAAGGATACCCGAATGCCTTCCCGGTTGTCGGGAGCAATGGCCCAGCCTTGCGCTTTGGCGTACTCTTCCAAAGCGTGGATCAGAGCTTCGCCCCGGGGACGGAATTCCGGATCGGTAATGGGCAGGCGGACTTCATCGGCTTCCACCGGTTCCCGCAAGGGGGCCAGCAGGTCTTCCAGTTCTTTGCCCTCTTTCCGCAAAGAAGCCATTTTGATCAGGATCTTGGTCACCAGATAGGCGCCGTCGTCCAGGAAGTGGTTTTCCCGCATAGCGGCGTGACCGCTGGTCTCAATGGCCAGGGGGCAGTTGATCCCTTCCGCGTTCAAACGAAGAGCTTCGTTGATCACGTTTTTGTAGCCGCGCTTGAACCGGTGATGCTTGCCGCCCAAGGTGTTTTCAATGTATTCTTTCAGTCCGTCGGAAGTGATGGAGTCGGTGACAATGGTGCCTCCTTCGTTGCCTTCCAGGGCAATGGCGGAAGCCAAAGCCACCAAACGGTTCCGGTTGATCTCTTCGCCCCGGTTGTCCACAGCCGCGCCCCGGTCCACATCCGTGTCAAAGATCACGCCCAGGTCCGCGTGGGACTCCTTCACGGCCTTGCAGATGAAGGACATGGCAGTTTCGTTTTCCGGGTTGGGAATGTGGTTGGGGAACATGCCGTCGGGCTCCAAAAACTGGCTGCCAGAAATGTCCGCGCCCAAAGGCGCCAAAACATCGTTGGCGTAAAAGCCGCCCGCGCCGTTGCCGGCGTCCACCACAATGTGGAACCCTTTCAAGGGATGCTCATAATCCGCTGCGCCAACGCCTTTTTGAATGGTCTCCCGCAGCCGCTTGGCGTAATCTTTCATGTAGCCGCAGTCCTCCCGGGTGCCGGGCGCCTCCTGCTGGGGATGTTCCCCGTTTTGGGCAAGCTGCAGAATTTCTGTGATGTCCGGGGCATCCAATCCGCCCTGGGGAGTGAAAAATTTCAACCCGTTCCGGTGATAGGGATGATGGCTGGCAGTGATCTGTACCGAGCAGTCGCAGGGAAGGTCCAAAGTGGCCCAGAACATGGAGGGTGTAGAGGCCAGACCGCAGTCCAACACATGTACGCCATATTTTAAGAACACCCGCTGCAGCGCCGCGCTGATCCTGTCCGCGGAAATGCGGGAATCGTGACCGATGGCGATGCGCATCCCCTCAGGCTGCTTGTTCAAGTGGCTTTCCGTCCACTTGAGGAAGGCCGCCGCAATGGTTTCCACAGCTTCGTCCGTAAGAGTGACCGGTTCGCCGGGCACGCCGTCCACAGCCACGCCGCGGATGTCCGTGCCGCTTTTTAACTTGAGATAATCCATAATGAACTCCCCTTTCGTGATCTGCATCCATTGTACCAAAATTCCCCGGAACATGCAATGTCCCTTTGGGGAAAAAGCTCCAAAAACAAAGGGAGGTTTTCCCCGCTTTGGGGAAGAGACAAACCTTAAGGGATACCTCTCTTGCCCTGCGGGTTGCATCTTTTTGGAAAGTGTGCTATGATGGCACCGGAACAAATTCAAAGGAGGGATGACTATGTCACCCAAGATGGTAGAATTACATGATATCGATGTGCCCGCCTTTTTGAAGGTTCTGGACAGTTGTGAAGGCGAAGTCTATCTCATGACCCGTGACGGCGACAGGCTGAATTTGAAGAGCAAGCTTTGCCAGCTGGTGGGCCTGACCGCGCTGATCGAGGGAGGCAAAATCGCCGAAGCCTTTGTCATGTGCGAGAAGGAATCCGACGAGTCCAAATTGTTCCGGTTCAACCTGTATAAGACTCCGGAAGAGGAAGAGGAATAACCCCCGGCGAGAAAGGAAGCAGAGCGATGCTGACGGAAAAGAAAAAGGAATTTATTGAATTCATGCTTTCGGCCCAAGTGCTGCGCTTCGGCCATTTTGTGACAAAGAGCGGCCGAAATACCCAATACTTCGTAAATACCGGCAATTATAAGACCGGCGCCCAGCTTTCCCGGTTGGGCAGCTATTACGCCAGCCTGGTAAAAGAGACGGTAGGCGGCGATTTCGAGGCCATGTTTGGCCCGGCATATAAGGGCATTCCCTTGGCGACGGCTTGTTCCGTGGCTCTGTACCGGGATTTCGGCATTGACCGGCCCTATTTCTTCAACCGCAAAGAAGTGAAAGATCACGGCGAAGGCGGCGGAACCGTAGGCTATCAGCCCAACGACGGGGACCGTATCATCATCATCGAGGACGTGATTACCGCCGGCACCGCTGTGCGGGAGACCATGCCCATTTTGAAAGCCTGCGCCGATGTGAAAGTTCCCCATATGTTCATCAGCGTGGACCGCTGCGAGGTGGGACACACTCCGGGCAAGACCGCCATCATGGAGGTAGAGGAAGAGTTCGGCGTGAAAGTTCATCCCATCGTCACCGTGGTGGATATCCACGAGTATCTGAAAAATAACGGCACCGATCCGGAACTGATCAAAGCCATGGAAGGCTATATGGAGCAGTACTGCGTGCTGTGACAGTGAAATGAATCATAAAAGGGCCCCCGGTAAAAACCGAGGGCCTTTTCTTTTGTATGTAAGTCCCAACGCTCACCGGGCGCCGTGGCGGGTAGAAGAGGCTTTTTTCTTTTTCCATTTTTTCAGCGGATAGACAGGGCTTTGGGAATTGGCAATGACGTGGTCCACCAGATGGGTCAGGGTCAGCATCATCACAATGGCAAACAGCAGCATGGGAGCCAACGCAATGAGCATGGGCAGGGTAAAGGTGGTGAGAGCAAAGAAATTGCTGAGGAACAGGGACGCTGCCACAAACCCGGCCAGCAATACGCCGAACAAAGCGCCACGCAAGCCGTTGAAAGGTGTGCTCACTTTGAACAGCATGATGAATCCGGTCAAGCTGGTGACGATCACCGCCAGAGTGGACATGTCCTGATTGGACAATCCCAAAGGCCCGCTGAGGGCGCAGAGCAGCACAATGTTGGCGGCCATTGTCAGAGCGGCGGGGATGCTCTGACGGATCACGTTCAGGATAAACTTTCCACGCAGCCGGTCCTTGTTGGGCTCCAGCGCCAAAATGAACGAAGGCGTGCCGATGGTCAGGGTGCTGATCAAGGTCTGCTGCACCGGCTGGAAGGGATAGGTGTAGTTGATGAAAATAAACAGCACAGCGATCAACGCGGAGAAAATGGTTTTGGACAGGAACAGGGCGCTGGACCGCTGCAAGTTGTTGATGGACCGCCGGCCTTCCTGGACCACTAGGGGCATGGAGGCAAAGTTGGAATCCAGCAGCACCAGGCTGGACACGGTACGAGCCGCGTCGCTGCCCGAAGCCATGGCGATGGAGCAGTCCGACTCTTTTAGAGCCAATACGTCGTTGACGCCGTCACCAGTCATGGCCACCGTGTGGCCTTGGGCCTTCAACGCTTTCACAAAGCCCAGTTTCTGCTGGGGAGTGACCCGGCCGAACACAGCGTATTCGCTGACCGCCCGACGGATGTCCTCTTCTGTGTGGAGGGTGGTGGCGTCCACGTATTTGTCGGCGTTTTCCAAACCGGCTTTCCGGGCAATGTTGGCCACGGTCACCGCGTTGTCGCCGGAGATGACCTTCAGATCCACCCCTTGGTCCGCAAAGTACCGCAGGGTCCGGGGAGCTTCCCGGCGGATCTTGTCGCTGAGCAGGATCAAGCCCAACAGCTTGATCTGGCCGGGAAGTTCCTGACCCTGGAAATCCTCCGGACTGTGGACCAGCAACAGAACACGCTGTCCCCTCTGGGAGTAGGATTCCACCTGTTCCCGGATGGTGTCGAAATCCTGGCCCAGAATGAATTCACCTGCGCCCATGATGTAAGACCCTTGGCCGGGGAAGAAGGCGCCGCTCCATTTCCGGGCAGAGGAGAAGGACACCAGGGTGGAAGCACGCCAGGGACTGGCTTCCGGCAGCCGGTCGTGGATGGCCTGGAAGGTGGGGTTGTCGTCAGTCAGATTGGACATCAGCGCAGTGAGGGGGACGGTCATTTCTTGCTCGGTGACGCCTTCAAAGGGGACGAATTCATCCACCTGCATGGTGCCTTCGGTGATGGTGCCGGTTTTGTCCAGGCAAAGGGTGTCCACCCGGGCCAGAGTCTCCACACAGTAAAGGTCCCGCACCAGGGTTTTGTGGGTGGAAAGCTTGACCACGCTCACGGCGAAACACACGCTGATCAGCAGTACCAAGCCCTCAGGAATCATGCCCACCATGGCGGCGGTGGTGCTGACCACCGAAGTCTGGATGTCGTCCCCCAGCACAAAGAACTGTTTCCAAAACAGCAGGGCGCCAATGGGGATGATGCCAAAACCCACCACTTTCACAATGTGGTCGATAGAGTCCATGATCTCCGAATTGCGTTTCTTGATGTATTTGGCGTCCCCGGTGATCTTCGTGGCGTAGTTGTCCGCGCCCACATGCTCCACCTGAGCCTGGCAGTTGCCGCTTACCACAAAACTGCCGGAAAGCAGGCTGTCTCCGGGGCGTTTGAGGATGGGGTCCGATTCTCCGGTGATCAGGGATTCGTTTACCTCACACTCTCCACCCACCACAATGGCGTCGGAGCAGATCTGGTTGCCGGAGGAAAGCAGTAGTATGTCATCCAGCACCACTTGCTCCACAGGGATGGACTTTTTCACGCCCTCCCGGAGCACCACGGCTTTCGGGGCGGAAACAATGGACAGCTTGTCCAACGTGCGCTTGGCGCGGATGCTTTGGAACGAGCCGATTAGGATGTTGGCAAAAATAACTCCCAGAAATACAGCGCTTCGGAAGGAGCCTACTAGGATCACCGCAGCGGCCAGGATAAAGTTGAGCATGTTGAAGAACGTGAATACGTTCTCCCGGATGATCTGGCCTTCGGTTTTTGTTTTGATACCGGTGGTGCCGTTGTGCAGGCCCTGGCGAATTCGCTGTTGGACCTGCTGCTGGGAAAGACCCACTTGGGGAGCGGGATGGAAACGCTCCGCTGTCTGCCTACGGGCGGACTGTGCTGCGGGACGTTGGGTGTCGCGGGTATGGCTGCGGGGCAAAGAAATCCCCTCCTATTTCGCAAAATTCTTTACCCAAAGTATACACCAAGAAGGGAATGTTTCCAAGCTGGGAAGCCGCAGATTTTCAGAAAATTTCCGCTTTTCACCAATTTCGGGCAGTTCCCTTCCGGGAGCCTTCCCAATTATAGCCAAAAACCACAAGGAAAATTCCGGTAATTCCCGAAAATCCCAGGTTTTTCGCGGGATTGAAGGATTTGACAGAAACAGCGAAAAAGAATATAATGCAGACAAGATAGGTTTTGTACACAATTCTTTAGGTAATATAGAAAGGATGTCTCACAAATGGCTGGCAAAAAGACAGCGGAATTTATGATTGTTAACCGCAGAAGCGGTAAGGCCCTGCAGGCTACTGGCCTGGACAATGGCCTGGTAGTGGAGCAGGCTGAGCCCGCCAAAACCGACGCTCAGACTTGGACTTCGGTGGAAACGGAGAACGGCGTGAAGCTTTTCAACAAAGCTTCCGGAAAAGTGTTGGATGTGATGGCAAACGGTACTGCCAACGGCACCTGGGCCCAGACCTGGGAAGACGTGGACGGCGAGAGCCAGCTGTGGAAGCTGGAAAATGTGACCACCACTTATAAAAAGATTATCAACGTGATGGCTGGCAAAGCCCTGGACATTGTGGATATGAGCGACGAAGACGGTGCTCCTGCCCAGATTTGGGAAGATGTGGACGGGGAAGGCCAGCAGTGGAAGTTTGTTTCCACCGCTCCCAAAGCTGCCACCAAGACGGTTCGCAAGCCTGCTGCGAAGAAGGCTGAACCCAAGGCAAAAGCGGAAGCAAAAACAGAGGAGAAGCCTGCCAAGCGCACTACCCGCGCCAAGGCGGAAACCAAGAAGGCCGCCGAGCCCAAGGTGGAAGCTCCTGCCGCTACCGCTATGAAAGCTGAGCCTGCCAAGACTCTGAAAAAGCAGGAAGAAGCTCCCAAGACCTTGAAGAAACAGGAAGAGACCACCAAGGTCCTGAAGAAGCAGGAGGAAACTCCCAAAACCCTTACCAAAACCCAGCCTGCTGTGGAAAAGACCACCGGCAAGAACGGCAAGAAGTAAGAAGGTGCTGGAAGGACGGCCCGCGAGGCGCCGTCCTTTTTTGTTTGGGGGAGAATTTTCCCCATTTACAAAGACGCGAAAAAAAGGTATCATTATTGCAAAGCATGAAAGCATTTTTTTGGAAAGGCGGTTTCGGACATGGCAGAAATTGTATCCATGGGCGAGCTTTTGATTGATTTTACCCCGGTGGGGGAAACGGAGGACGGACGGCTGCTGTTTGCCCGCAATCCTGGTGGAGCGCCGGCCAATGTGGCGGTTCAGGCTTACCGGGCAGGAGTGAGCGCCGGGTTCTTGGGCCGGGTTGGCAAAGATATGTTTGGCGATTTTCTGGTGGGTACGCTGAAGGACTGCGGAGTGGACATCAGCGGTTTGAGTCAAGACCCGGATTACGCCACTACGCTGGCGTTTGTCCAGCTCAGTCCGGAAGGGGACCGGGACTTCAGCTTCTATCGGAATCCCGGTGCGGATACCCGGTTATCCTTTGAGGACACGGACCTTTCCCTTATCGACCAGTGCAAGCTGCTGTGCTTTGGGTCCCTGCTGATGACGGCGGAGCCTTCCCGTTCCGCGGTGGAGAAGCTGGTGGAGTATGCCCGGAAGCAAGGAAAAATCACCGCGTATGACCCCAACTGGCGTCCGCCTCTGTGGAAGGGCCGGGAAGAGGAAGGCGTGGAGCGCATGAAGAGCCTTGTGTCCAAAGCGGATATTATGAAGATTTCCGGCGAGGAGCTGGAACTTATCACCGGAAAAGAATCCATTGAGGAAGGCGCCTGGGCTCTGTTGGAACAGGGCGTTTCCCTGGTGGTGGTAACGCTGGGCGCTCATGGATGCAAAGCCTTTGCCCCCGGCATCTCTGTGGCCAAGGAGACCTATGACACCCAGGTGAAGGACACCACCGGTTCTGGCGACAGCTTCTTTGGAGCGTTGTTGGCCAAGGTGGTCCAGTCTGGAAAACGTCCTTCCCAGTTGTCTCCGGAAGAGCTGGGAGATTTTCTGGATTTCGCCAATGCTGCGGGTTCCACTTGTGCCACAAAAACAGGCGCTATCCCTGCTTTACCCGATGTGGAAGCCATTGAGCAGTGCAGGAAAACCGTACCGCTGCTGCGGCTGTAATGGGAACGGCAACATAACTTGACAAAAACGTCCCAGCTCCTGGTAAAAGGCGGCTGGGACGTTCTGTATTTTGGGTAGAAAAAAGGCTCCGGCAATCCCGGAGCCTTTTTGATGTCTTGTGGAAGTTCAGGATTTTTCCTGCTTGTTTTCCAAATAGGTCTCTACCCGGAAACGGGGACGGGCTTTCACTTCGCTGTAGATCTTCCCGATGTAGCCTCCCACTACGCCCAGGCACAGCATCTGCAAACCGCCCAAAAGCCAAATGGAACACACAATGGCTGTCCAGCCGGAAACGGTCACCCCGGCAAAGTAGGAAATCAAAGCGTACAGCAAACCGAAGATGCTGAGAACCGAAATCAGGATGCCCAGATTGGAAATCAGCTTCAAGGGTTTGACGCTGAAACTGGTGATGCCGTCCAGAGCAAAGGAGAGCATTTTCTTTAAGGGATATTTGCTCTCCCCGGCAAAGCGCTCGTGGCGGTCGTAGTATACGTAGTCGCTGCGGTAGCCGATCAGGGGAACAATGCCCCGGAGGAACAAGTTGACTTCCTTGTATTCGGAAAGCCCTTCCAGCGCTCGCTTGCTCATCAGCCGGTAATCGGCATGGTTAAAGACCACGTCCACGCCCAGCAGTTTCATCACTTTGTAGAAGCCCTCAGCAGTGGTCCGCTTGAACCAGGTGTCCGTGTCGCGCTTGTTCCGCACACCGTACACCACATCGCAGCCGTCCTGGAATTTGGTCACAAATTGATCCAGAGCGTCAATGTCGTCCTGCAAGTCCGCGTCCATGCTGATGGCGGCGTCGCACTGGGGCATGGCAGTCATCAATCCGCAGAGCAGTGCGTTTTGGTGCCCGCGGTTGTGGGCCAGTTTGACCCCTTCTACCCAGGGGTTTTCACGGTTGTATTGGGCAATCAGTTCCCAGGTTTTGTCCTTGCTTCCATCGTCTACAAAGAGGATTCGGCTTTCTTTGCCGATCAGTTTCTTCCCAAGCATGGATTCCAGCTTTTCTGTAAGCCGGTGGCAGGTTTCGGGAAGGACCGCCTCTTCGTTGTAGCAGGGAATGACAAAATACACAGTGGGTTCCATAGTGTTTCTCCTTTATTCAGGACTGTTTTGGGGGGAACTGTTTTGTGAGGACGGTTCCTCCGGAGGAGCTTCCTCCTTAGCGGGGGCAGGCTCTTGGGTGGAGGATTCCTCAGCGGAAGGAGGAGCCTCGCTGGACGGGGATTCTTCCTGGGAATCGGATTCCTCCGGAACTACCGCTTGGCGAGGAACGTGAGGAATCAGAGCCCCTGGCCGGCGGAAAGAAACGTGGCGGGATTTGGTGTACTGGGAGAATTTTCCCACCCGCAGCAAGCTGATGGTTTTAACCGGAGCGGTCCGGGAGGGGACGCGGTTCATCAGCATCAGATAAGCCACCAGCACCGCCAGAGACACCAAGGTGATGATAAAGCCCAAGGTCAACCCGGGAGTGTGGTAGGTAAACTCGATCACCACGTCTTCGCCTTCCGGAACGGTGACCGCCATAAAGCCCACATTCACTTTTTCGATGGGCACGGTTTCGCCGTTGACGGTGGCGCTCCATCCGCTTTCATAGGGCACGCTGAAGAAGATGATCTGCTGCCGGTCGGAATCCAATTCGGCGGTGAAACCGGTGTTGGTGTACTGGAACGAGGAACAGGACCTTGCGGCCCGGTCTTGGCAATCCGTCAAATAATTTTCTTCGTTGAACGTGCGCATATCTTCCGGCAGGTGTTCCAAGATCCCATCATAGTATTGGGCACGGTCGTCCTCGATGACCACTGCCCGGAGCATGGCCAGTTCCCGGTCACCAATGGCGTTTTCGCTGCCTTCGCTCAGAGCGTCGTACTCGCTCCGGGTGATGTAATAGTCATAGGAAAAGCCCATGGGGATGTAGTAGAGATTTTCCCAAATGTCAAATCCGTTGGAGTTGCCGTAATAGGCAAAACCGGGCATGGCAGGATTGGAAGAATCCTCCCCAGCAAAGTATTGGTCGTCGTGGTCGTCGTCAAACAGCCAGTGGACACTTAAAAGACCCCGAATGGCGTAGTGATCGGTGGTGGGCCGGGAGGCCACATCTCGAGGCACGCCGATGGAATCGTAAAATTCCATAATGGAGCCGGGCACCACGCTGTGGAACGCCTGAATGGAGGGAATCTCCCAGAACATGGCGGCGTTGTCCAAGGATTCGTAGAAATCGGAACGGCTTTCCTGCAGATCGGGGAGATCCACATTTTTTCCGCCGTTTAAGGAATAGGGGATCAGGTGGTCCCAAGTGTATTCCGATTGAGTCTTGCCCAGGGCAATGAAGAAAATAGAGTAAAATACCGAAATGATGGAAACCGCCACCAAGGTGGAGCGGAAAAAGACCTTTTTGTTTTTCCGGCAGAAGCAGAACAGGTATACCACGGCTCCCAGGGATACCAGGGAGATGGCCACATAGCTCCAAAAACGGGTAGGGTAATCTTCCAGACCAAAGGTGAAGGACTTCACGCCATCCACCGTTTCCGAGGTGGGCATGAATCCAATGACCACGGCAATGGCCACAGTGATGACCGTTGTCCATTTGATAGAGCGTTTCCAGTTGACCCGGTCGTTTTCCAGTGCCAGCACGGTGGCCATGGCCATCATCAAGGTCAGCATGTAGTACCACCGGGCATAGAAAGCGCTGTTCATCATCTGGAACGCGGAGTTGAGGAAGGGCACCAACGCCATCAGGAACAAGATCCAGATGAATTTTTTCAGCCAGTGTTTCCGGCGCATTTGCAGCCAGCCGATCACGCCGGTCATGCCGAACAAGGGTAGCCAGGCGCCCAGCGACGACCATTTGGAGCTGGAATCCGGCGTGAAGTTGGGCCGGGCAGGCAGGTCCGGCGGGAAGAAGAAGCAGGTGAGAATGTGGAGATACCGCTGCACCTGATTGTAAAGTACTGCGTTCCACCCGTTGATGTATTCGGTGGTGCGGTAATTTTGCAGTACGGTCAGCACCGAGGGTACCAGCAGTGTGCAGGCAAGCCCTACGCCCAGTACGGCTTCCAGAGCCAGCAGCAGGAAATCTTTCACGTTGATCCGCCAGCTTTTGCAGATGAGCCGCAGGAAAAAGTAGATCAAGGTGAAGGTGACTTGTCCTACAAAGAAGTAGTAGTTCACCACACAGCAAGCGAACACCGCCAAGGCGAAGATCCCACGGCGGCGGGTGGCCATGTATTCATCCAGGGCTGCCAGCAGCAGGGGGAAGAACACAATGGCTTCGTGAAAATGGTTGAAGAAAATGTTGTAGACGGAAAACCCGGAAAAAGCGTACAGCACGCCGGCAATCAATGCCGAATCCCGGTTTTTTGTGTAGCGGTGGATGTAGATGTATCCCGTCAGGGTGGCGCAGGCGAATTTTAAAATCAGCAGCGGCCCCATGAGATATTGCAGCCATTCCGAGGGGAAGGGGATGGTCAGCCAGAAAAAGGGGCTTCCCAACAGGTAAAAGCTGTAAGAGCCGATAAAATTCACGCCCAGGTCGGTAAGGTGGTTCCAGCCCAGGTTTCCGGAACGCACAGCGTCGTGGGCCAGGCGGTAAAACGGTACCTGCTGGACATTGAAATCTCCGTAAAAGAGGAAGCGGCCGCCATCTACCACAATAAAGGGGATGAACACCAGGAAGGAGAGCCCTAAGCCCAGGAAAAAGGCTTTGAGGAAGTAGTTGTCCCGGAAGCTCTTCTTCTTCGTTTCATTGACAGATGCCATAAGAGAGTGTACCTCCTGGAAAATGATAGGAAAGGGCGGTGCAAGCGCCCGCCCGAACAAGCCCGATGTCTTTGGGGACATTATAGCACAGATTCCCAGGGGGTAAAAGCTTTTTTTGGCGTTTTGAGCAATGGCTGGGGAAAGATGCCAGAAAAAGATTTCAATTTTGTAACAAAAAGCTTTTAAAATATTGTATAATGGAAAAGCGCCCCAAGGGGCGCAAAGAATGCTTTGAGAACGGGGGAAACGGAATGTATCCATTTTTTGCCATGCTTTCCCGAATGAAATACATCAACCGCTGGGGGCTGATGCACAATACCCGCAGCGAGAATATTTGCGAGCACAGCTTGGAAGTGGCTTTGGTGGCCCATGCCCTGGCCACCATCGGCAACCGGAAATTCGGCAAGCAGTACGATGCCCAGCGGGCCGCCATGCTGGCAGTGCTGCACGACGCCTCGGAGATCATCACCGGGGACATGCCCACGCCTGTGAAGTACCATTCGGAGGAGATCCGAAAAGCCTATGCAGAAGTGGAGGACATGGCGGTGGAACATTTGGTTTCCATGCTGCCGGAAGATTTGCGGGACGAGTACCGGGGGATCATGACCATGAGCGGCCCAACGGACGAAGAGCTGAAACCCTTGGTCAAAGCTGCGGATCGGATCTCGGCAGTGATCAAGTGTATGGAAGAGCGTAAAAGCGGCAACCGGGATTTTTCCAAGGCGGAGCAGACCATCACTCAGGCCATTCAGGACATGAAGCTTCCGGAAGCGGATTATTTTATGAAAGAATTCCTGCCGTCCTACGGGCTGACCATTGAGGAGCAGGACTACACCCGGGAAGCGGGCTTAAAGTTTTCGGAATCGTCACAAATGGTGTTCTCAAAAGTATTAAAATAAATGGGACGAACTGGGACTCCTCCCATTCTCGCCTCCATCATTTTGTAAAGGATAGATCTATGAATATCGGCAATCTACAAATCACCGGCCGGGCGGCTTTGGCTCCCATGGCCGGGGTCACCGACGCTGCCTACCGCAAGCTTTGCGCCAGTTTTGGCGCGGCTTATACGGTCACCGAAATGGTCAGCGCCAGGGCGATCCAATACAATTACCAGAAAACCGCCCAGTTGGCGGACACTTCCCAGGACGAGCACCCGGTGTTTCTCCAACTTTTTGGCAGCGACCCCTTTGATTTCGGCCTGGCTGCCAAAAAAGCGGAAGCCTTTCATCCCGATGGGATCGACATCAATATGGGCTGCCCTGTGCCAAAAGTGGCTGGAAACGGCGCCGGCAGCGCTCTGATGAAGGACCCCAGCCGGTGTGGGGCCATTGTGGCGGCAGTGAAACGGAATACGGACCTGCCTGTTACCGTAAAGATCCGGGCAGGTTGGGACGAAGAACACATCAACGCCGTGGAAGTGGCCAAGGCCTGCGAGGAAGCCGGCGCTGCCGCTGTGTGCGTCCACGGGCGCACCCGCAACCAGATGTATATGGGCCACGCGGATTGGGACGTGATCGCAGCCGTGAAACAGGCGGTGAGCATTCCCGTCATTGGAAACGGCGATGTGGTAGACGCCCAGTCCGCGTGTAAGCTGCTGGACCATACCGGCTGCGATATGGTGATGGTGGGCCGGGGCGCCTTGGGCAATCCGTGGGTCTTCCGGCAGATCAACGCCTATTTGCGGGATTCCTGCACCATTTTGCCGGGACCTGGCATCGCCGAGCGGATCTTGGTCATCAAGCGCCATATGGACGCCCTGTGCCAATTAAAGGGCGAGGGACGTGCCATGCGGGAGGCCAGAAAACATGTGGGATGGTATCTCCACGGGATACGGGGAGCGGCAGAATTCCGCCGCCGTGCCGGGGAACTTTCCACCCTGGAAGATTTAGATCTGCTTTTGCGGGACGTGTATGTCGCGGCGCAGGAGGAAGAATAAGCAGGACGGCTGAATTATGGAAAAGGAGCGCCAACCTATGAAACTCTTAGTATTGGACGGAAACAGCATTTTGAACCGGGCATTTTACGGGATCAAGCTGCTCACCACCAAATCTGGGGAATATACCAACGGCATTTACGGGTTTCTCACCATGCTGAAAAAGCTTTTGGACGAAACAGGACCGGACGGGGTGGCCATTGCGTTTGACCGGAAGGCCCCCACCTTCCGGCATAAGGCATATGCGGGCTATAAAGCCAACCGGAAAGGCATGCCCCAGGAGCTTGCCCAGCAGCTGCCTGTGTTGCAGGGTCTGCTCACCGATTTGGGGTATCAGATCGTTTCCTGTGAAGGCTGGGAAGCGGACGACATTCTGGGCACCCTGGCTGCCGCTTGCGAGAAAGACGGCTCTGCCTGCCTGATCGCCACCGGCGACCGGGACAGTTTGCAGCTGGTTTCCTCCCAGACCACCGTGCGCTTGGCCACCACCAAGTTTGGCCAGCCTCAGGTCACCGTGTATGACGAGGACAAGCTGCGGGAGGAATACGGGGTTACTCCCCATCAGATGATCGACTTGAAAGCCATCCAAGGGGATTCCTCCGACTGTATCCCCGGCGTGGCGGGAATCGGCCCCAAGGGCGCGGGAGAATTGATCCAGAAATTCGGCAGCGTCCAGTATATTTACGACCACCTGGACGAGCTGGAGATCAAGCCCGCCATGAAGGCTAAACTGGAAAAATCCAAGGACAATGCCTTTTTGAGCTATGATCTGGGCACCATCCGCCGGGACGCCCCCATCGATACGGAGCTTTCCCACTATGTGAAAGGGGCGGGAGACCCCCAAAAAGCGGCGGAGACCATGGTGAAGCTGGAACTTTTCTCGCTGCTGGAAAAGTTTGGGCTTTCCGGCAGCCAGTCCACCCAGGAAAAGGCTGCCGCGGGAGAGCGTCCTCCTGTGCGGGAGTATGAGGACGGCGCCCCCTTGCTGCCCCAGTTGGAGGACAAAGGGGAAGCCTATTTCTACGCCCAGTGGGAGAAGGGGGAGCTTGTGAGCCTGGTCTTTTCCCATGGTGGGGAACTCCACCGGGTAAAGCCCGACGACGCGTTTCTCCGGGCGTTTTTCAAAAATGACCGGATCAAAAAATATACCCACGACGGGAAGCTTTTGCAGCGGAAGGCCCTTTCCTTGGGCTGCAAAATGGAAAATGTGCAGATGGACACGGCCCTGGCCGGGTATCTGCTGAATCCCTCCGCTTCCGGGTACGGGGTGGATCGGCTGGCGGCGGAATACGGCGTGGCTTTGCCGGATTTTGAAGAACCGGAATTGAACGCCGGGGCGGCAATGCCCGGGCTGTCGGAAGCTTTGGCCAAGGCCATTGGGGAAAACGGCCAGCAGGAGCTGCTTTCCAACATCGAGATCCCCCTCTCCTTTGTGCTGGCCCAGATGGAGCACATCGGGTTTTACGTGGATAAGGACAGCATCCGGGCCTATGGGGAAGAGTTGGAGACCCAGGTCCAGGCCCTGCACGATTCCATCATCGAGCAGGTGGGGTACGAATTCAACATCAATTCCCCCAAGCAGTTGGGAGAAGCGCTGTTTGACAAGCTGGGCCTGCCCCACGGGAAAAAGACAAAAAGCGGTTGGTCCACCAACGCGGACGTGCTGGAAGAAGTGCGTTACCTGCATCCTGTGGTGGACGAAGTGCTTCGCTATCGGACGGTGGCCAAACTGAAATCCACCTATTGCGACGGACTGCTGAAAGTGGTGGGGCCGGATGGACGGATTCATTCCAGCTTCAACCAGACGGAGACCCGCACCGGGCGGATCTCCAGCACGGAGCCCAATTTGCAAAATATCCCGGTGCGCACGGCCATTGGCCGGGAGCTGCGGAAATTTTTCGCAGGGGCGGACGGCAACCTGCTGGTGGACGCGGACTATTCCCAGATCGAACTGCGGGTGCTGGCGCATGTGGCGGATGACAAGGCCATGCAGGAGGATTTCCGGGAGGGCCGGGATATCCACTCGTCCACAGCTGCCAGAGTGTTCAACATGCCCCAGGAGATGGTCACCAGCGAAATGCGTTCCAAAGCCAAGGCGGTGAATTTCGGCATCGTGTATGGCATTGGGGCTTTTTCCCTGTCAAAAGATATTGGCGTTTCCCGGAAGGAAGCGGACGAGTATATCAAAGAGTACCTGCGGAACTATTCCGGTGTGGACGCCTATATGAAGCGCGTGGTGGAAGAGGCCAAGGAAAAAGGCTATGTGGAGACTCTATTCGGCCGCCGGCGGTATTTGCCGGAGCTGAAAAGCGGCAATTTCAATATGCGTGCGTTCGGGGAACGGGTGGCCCGGAATATGCCCATCCAGGGCACGGCGGCGGACATTATCAAGATCGCCATGATCCGGGTCAGCGACCGGTTGGAACGGGAAGGCCTGAAAGCAAAATTGATCCTTCAGGTCCACGACGAACTGATCGTGGAGTGTCCCCCGGAAGAACGGGATCAGGTCAAGGAGATCCTTACCCAGGAGATGGAAGGGGCCGTCAATCTGTCGGTTCCCATGGTGGCGGAAGCGGGCTCCGGCCACACTTGGTACGACGCGAAGGGCTGAGCCATGAAAGAGTGGATTTTTCGCTGCCCTCTCTGCGGTGGAAAGCTTTCCCCCAGGGAGCATCAGGCAGTGTGTGAGAAAGGCCACAGCTTTGACGTGGCCCGGCAGGGGTATGTGCATCTGCTGCCCGTGAATAAGATGCACTCCAAATTGCCGGGGGATAGCCGAGAAATGGTGGAGAGCCGCCGCCGGTTTCTGGAGGCGGGGTATTATGCCCCTTTCCGGGAAGAACTGTGCCGTTTGGCTTCCCAGTGCGCCGCTGCTTTAAATGCTCCCCAGGGGGAGGGGCTGACTCTGTGCGACGCCGGCTGCGGAGAAGGGTATTACACCGCAGGGTTGGAAACAGCCTTGCCCCAGGCGGACGTTTGTGGATTTGACATTTCCAAATTGGCGGTAAAGGTCGCCGCGGGGAAGTATAAGGGGATTCAGTGGGCAGTGGCAAGTAATTTTGCCATCCCCCTGGAAGAAGAAAGCGTCCAGCTGCTCACCGACGTGTTTTCGCCGTTGGCTGCCCAGGAGTTTGCCAGAGTGGTGAAGCCGGGCGGGTATTTTCTTTATGCCGTGCCGGGGGAGCGCCATCTGTACGGGCTCAAGGAGATCTTATACCAGGAGCCCTATGAAAATCCCCATCGGGAAACGGAGTATCCGGGTTTCCGGTTTGTGGACCGGACCGCCGTGCGGGGAGAGATCTGGGTCCCCGATGGGAAAACGGCCATGGACTTGTTTTCCATGACCCCCTATTATTGGAAAACCGGGGTGGAAGGCGGCAAGCGCCTTGGGGAGACCCACGGCTTTTCCACGGAGATCGCGTTTGATTTCCTGGTGTATCAAAAACAATAAGGCCGGGCCCAACAGGTCCGGATGGTGTTATAGAAAGGATGGACAGTGTGAAAATTCTATTTGTCTGCACAGGGAACACCTGCCGCAGCCCCATGGCGGAGGGGATCTTCCGCAAGATGATGCAGGAACGTGACATGGAGGAAAAGGTGCTCTGCCAAAGCGCGGGGCTGTCCGCAGTGGAGGGAGCGCCTGTTTCGGAAAACGCGGTGCTGGCTTGCCGGGAGATCGGCGTGGATATTTCCCAGCATACCGCCAGAAGGATCACCGGAGAAGAACTTCCCGTGTGGGATCTGTATTTTCCCATGTCCAAGACCCATGGCTACATTTTGGCCCAGGCAGGCGTGCCCCAGACAAAAATTTACATACCCAAGTATATTGCCGACCCTTACGGTCAGGATTTGGACGTGTACCGGGAATGCAGGGACAAATTGGAAAGCCAGTTGGAGATTTTTTACAACGACTTTGTCACCCGGCTTCTGGTGTTTGACGATACAGCGCCTGTACCCCAGGGGAACGGCCAGCCCCTTCCCTCAGAAAAAGCAGGGGAGTAAATAGCAAAAACAAAAAAGCGTCAAGACTTTGCCCCTTCGTCCGGGCAGGCCTTGGCGTTTTTCGTTTTACACCTTTTGTGGGGGATAACGGGAGAGAAACCGCCGGTTTTCCAGGGAAAATGGGGAGAGAAAGGCAGAAAATTGGCCCCTGCGCTTGAGTTTTGCGGCCTTGGAGTTTATAATAGCTTTGTTGTGTATTGCTGCGAAGCAAGGAAAGGAAACGAGAAAAAACGTATGGAATTGATCAAGATGCAAAAAGAGCACTGCGGGATCTTGGCAGAGCTGGAGAAGCTTTGCTTTCCCCACCCCTGGAGCCAGAAGTCCTTGGAGGACGAGGTGCACAACCCTCACGCCTATTTCATCACGGCGGTGGACGAGGAAAAAGTCCTGGGATATGGGGGAATGCACTGTTCTCACCATGAGTGCTACATCGACAATATTGCCGTGTTTGGCCATCACCGGAAAAAGGGCGTGGGCAGCTCCATTGTGCGGGAACTGATGGAGGAGGCCAAGCGCCGTGAAGCGGAATTCATCTCCTTGGAAGTGCGCCCGTCCAACCGTGTGGCGGTGCGCCTGTACACAGGTCTGGGATTTGCGGAAGAAGGCCGGCGCCGGAATTTCTACACCGATCCCACGGAGGATGCGTTGATTCTCACATACCGTTTTCAAAAGGGGGGTACGCCGTGATTCTGCTGGGCATTGAAAGTTCCTGCGATGAAACTGCCGCCGCTCTGGTGGAGGATGGCCGGAAGATCCTTTCTTCCGTGGTGGCTTCCCAGGTGGAAGAGCATAAAATTTACGGCGGCGTGGTGCCGGAAATCGCTTCCCGCCGTCATAGCGAGGCCATTGTGGGCGTGGTGAAAGAGGCCTTGGAACAGGGTGGGAAAACCCTTTCCCAGATCGATGGCATTGCCGTCACCTATGCTCCCGGTTTGATCGGCGCCCTGTTGGTGGGGGTGAATTTCGCCAAGGGCTTGTCCCTTTCCACGGGCCTGCCGTTGATTCCCGTGCATCATCTCCGGGGCCATATCGCCTCCAATTATTTGAGCAATCCCGATTTGAAGCCGCCTTTTTTGTGCTTGGTGGTATCGGGAGGCCATTCCCACATTGTCCAGGTGGAGGACTATACCCGGCTGAAGATCTTGGGCCGCACCCGGGACGATGCGGCGGGAGAAGCCTTTGACAAGGCAGCCCGTGCCATGGGGATTCCGTATCCCGGCGGAGTGGAAATGGACCGGATCGCCGAGGAAGGAAACGAGAACGCCTATAAATTGCCCCATCCCCGGGTGGAAGGGGCGCCTTTGGATTTCAGCTTCTCCGGGCTGAAAACCGCTGTGCTGAATCTGCTCAACAATGCCAAGCAAAAAGGCCGGGAAGTAAGCATTCCGGACCTGTGCGCTTCCTACCGGAAAGCAGTGGTGGGTTGCCTGACGGAAAATTTCTTCCGGGCAGTCCAGGAAACAGGGGCCAAAACGTTGGCTGCTGCGGGAGGCGTTTCCGCCAACCGGCTGCTGCGGCGGGAATTGGAACGGATGGCTAAAGAGCGGGGCTTGACCCTGTATCTGCCGGAGAGATCCCTGTGCGGAGACAACGCGGCCATGATCGCTTCCCAGGGATATTACGAGTTTTTGGCAGGGAATACGGCAGGCATGGACCTGAACGCCTGCGCCCAGAGATCGATCGAGTGAGAAAGGGTACTTCAATGGTAAAAAAAGTTTGCACAGCGATTGCCGCCCTGGCAGTTGCCCTGACGCTTACCGCTTGCGGCAGCGTTCCCCAGGGGTCTTCCCAGGGGGTGGAAAGCAGCCAGGCCGAAGAAAGCGTTTCCCAGACGGAGAGTTCCCAACCCACCTCCCAGCTGGAATCTTCGGCAGTGGAGGAGCCTTCTTCCCAAAGCCAGGTGGAGGAAAGCGTGCAGGAAACAGCTGTGGTGCTGGTGCAGCAGGATTCCGGGGCGGAGGCCGGGTACGAACCCACCTTTACCCTGAATTCCGATGGAACATTTTCTCTGTTTGTGGCTTTTTATGACGGTACAGCCACCATCACTGGCACTTACACAGCGCAGGATAACGGCTATGTGCTGACTCCAGAGGAAAGCACTGCTCAAGGAGTGATGGGCAGCGAAGCAGGGGAGATGACCCTGACCCAGGAAGGCGCTGGGTATACCTATTCCGGCAGCCAGTTGGGGCTCATATACGATGGGGCTGTGTTCCTGCCGTCCCAGGGATAAGGAAGTGGTAGTATGATAAGCGGTGGAGAGATCATGGTAAAATGTCTGGAAGCGGAAGGGGTAGAGATCCTCTTTGGCTATCCAGGCGCGGCCATTTGCCCGTTTTACGACGCCCTTTATGAATCGCCCATCCGCCATGTGCTGGTGCGTTCCGAGCAGAACGCCGCCCATATGGCCAGCGGGTATGCCAGAGCGTCGGGAAAGCCGGGCGTGTGCGTGGCCACTTCCGGTCCCGGAGCCACCAACCTGATCACCGGTATTGCCACCGCTTATATGGATTCCATCCCCATTGTGGCCATCACTGGACAGGTGAGCTTGGAACAGTTGGGACGAGACGTGTTTCAGGAAGCGGACATCACCGGCGCCTGTGAATCCTTCACCAAGCACAGCTATCTTGTGAAATCCGCGGACGAGCTTCCCAGGGTGTTCAAAGAAGCTTTCCATATCGCTTCTACCGGACGGCCGGGCCCGGTGCTCATCGACGTGCCGGAAGATGTGCAGGAAGCCTTGGTGGAAGGATTTCACTATCCGGAAAAAGCGGAGATTCCAGGCTATAAGCCCAAAACCACAGGCCATCCCATGCAGATCAAACGGGCGCTGGAGGCCATTCGGCAGGCAAAACGTCCGGTCATCTGCTGTGGAGGAGGTGTGGTGCTGGCTGGAGCCCGGGAAGAAATGACCGCCTTTGCCGTGAAAAGCGGCATCCCTATTGTGTCCACCATGATGGGTATCGGGGTCATGCCCATGGATAGTCCGGTGTATCTGGGAATGATCGGCAAATTTGGCCGGAGCTATGCCAACCGTGCCATCGGCGAGGCGGACCTGATCGTGTTGTGCGGCGCCCGGGTGGGAGATCGGGCCATTGCCCTGCCCAACCAGATCGCAGAGCAGGCAAAGATCATCCACATCGACATTGACCCAGCGGAGATTGGAAAAAATATGCAGGTGGACGTGCCCATTGTGGGGGACATCAAAACCGTGTTGGCCGCTTTGGCGGAACGGGTAGAACCTGTGGACTGCCAAGAATGGGTGGAGCGGGTGCTCCGGTACAAGCGGGAGTTTGTGCCCCGGGGGAAAGACCGGGAAGATTACGTGGAGCCCCGTTCCTTTATCCGGGCGCTTTCCTCCATGATGGAAGAGGACGCCATTTTGACTGCGGACCCGGGACAAGGGCAGATCTGGGCGGCCATCAATTTCTCCCAGCGGGAGGGCCGGTTCCTGACCAGCGGCGGATTGGGCACCATGGGATATGCCCTTCCGGCAGCGTTGGGCGCCAAATTGGCCAAACCCCGGCGGCAAGTGCTGGCGGTGTGCGGGGACGGCGCGTTCCAGATGAGCCTGTGTGAATTGGCCACGGTTGTGGCGTCCCACGCGCCGCTAAAGGTGATCGTATTTGACAACCGGCGTCTGGGAATGGTGCGGGAGCATCAAAACAACCGGTATTCCCGGCGGCATATCGCCACTCATATGGACGGAAACCCGGATTTTGTGGCATTGTGCAAAGCCTATGGAATTCCTGCTGCGCTGGCGGAAAATAACCGGCAGGCGGTGGAGCTTGCGGAAAAAATGCTGCAAACGCCCACCCCATATGTGTTGGTGTGCCGGGTGGACCCGGAAACTCCCTCTGTGTGAAAGGAAGGTGCCTTCATGAAATACACCTTATCTGTGTTGGTAGAAAACCAGCCTGGCGTGCTTTCCAAAGTGGTGAGTTTGTTTGCCCGGCGGGGATATAACATTGACAGCTTGGCAGTGGGCACCACAGAGGACCCCACCATGTCCCGGATGACCATTGTGGGGCAAGGGGACGACCACATTTTGGAGCAGGTGGAAAAGCAGTTGAACAAGGTGATCCCGGTGATCAAGGTCCGTTCTCTGGGCCAGGATGCGGTCACTGCCGAACTGCTCTTGATTAAGATCGCCTGTGACCCTGAAACCCTGGGCAAGGTAAATGAGATCGCCGCGTTGATGCAGGCCCAGGTGGTGGACGTATCCAAGGCGACGGTGACCCTGCGGTACTCCGGGGAACATGAAAAGTGCGAAACTCTTTGCGATCTTCTCCGGCCCTATGGGATACGGGAAATTGCCAGAACCGGTGTGATCGCCTTGGAAAGAGGATAAATAGCAATGACCGCCCCACAACTGGGACGGCCATTTTTGTATGGAGAGAAATAAAAAGCGCCCGGCGTGGATGAAAATTTCCACGTGCCCTGGGCGCTTTGTTTTATGCTTTTTGATCCGGTTTTGTCTCGGCGGAAGCCAGATCATTTTCCTCGTCCTCTTCTTCCTCTTCAGGCAGAGGAAATGGGGGATCGCGGGGATCGATTTCCTTGCTGCGCAGGCGTGTCCTTACAGAAGAACGGAGAATCCGGTACAGCACCGCTGTGATAGGCGTGCCAAACAGGATACCGGGCACACCCCAAACGCCGCCCCAGAACACCACCGCGAACAGAGTCCATACGGGGGGAAGGCCAATGGAGGACCCCACCACTCGGGGATAGATCAAGTTGCCCTCCACCTGCTGGAGAATCAGCAGGAAGACCAGGAAAATCAGCGCGTCAAGGGGATGGACCAACAGCAGGATAACCACGCCTACCGCCGCGCCAATGTAGGCGCCAAGAATGGGGATCAACGCGCCCAACGCCACCACGGAGGAGATCAGCAGGGCGTAGTCCAGCTGGAGGATGCTCATTCCCACATAGCACAGGGAACCCAGAATCACACATTCGGTCAGCTGACCTCGGATGAAGTTGAAAAACACCTTGTTGGTCAAGGAACCGATCTGTCCAATCTTCCGGGCAGTGGTTTTGGGAAGGAAAGCCAGCAGGGTGGATTTGACTCCCCGCAGCAGCTTTTCCTTGTTGGTGAGCATGTACACCGAGAAGATAAATCCCATGACCGCCGCGAAAACGCCGGAGGCCACATTGATGGTCACCCCCACCAGGGAGGAAAGGAAATCCGTGGTCACCTGAGCGACGTTGGAAAGCAGGGAGGACCAGCTGAAATCCTTGAGAAATTCCTGAATGAACGTCAAATCGTTTTCAGCGGCAAAGCGGTTGAGCCAGATCATGGCGTTGTTAAAGTAAACCGGAACATTGTCCTGCGCGGTTTGGGCCAACACTCCCATGGATTCAATGAGCCCAGGGATGATAAAGGCCACAATGAGCACGATCACCAGGACTACCACCAAATAGGCCAGCGCCACCGCCAAAGGACGTTTTGCCTTGTGCCACAGTTTGGAACGGCATTTTTGGAAGGGTTTAAACACAATGTCCTCGAAAAAGTGGACGAACACGTTGAGAATGAAAGCTACCACAATGCCGTAAAATACCGGGGCTACCGTGGAAAACCCAGTGCAGATGGCACCCCAAACCTGATCGAATTTCATCAGGATGAGTACCAATACCGCCGCAAATCCAAGCAGGATCATGCCGTTTCGCAGCACCTGTTTTTCATCCCGCAAGCGGAGGCCCAGTTCCCGAAGACGCATAGTGTTTCCCCTTTCAGTTATTGTAAAAACGGTTCGTCAGTTCGATAGCACAAGCAGACAGCAGTCCCTTTCCATCCAAAAAGCGGAGGATGGTGAACCGGTCACGCATTTTCATGGCCTGGAGCAGTGCTTCCAAGCACAGATCCCGACGGATGCCCAGATCTTTGGGGCTGACACAGCCTCCCGCTGCCTTCTGGCAGGCGATGATCCGCTCTTTGTCAGGAGGAGTGAAGCCTTCGGGAATCTCGTTGGCAGCCAGTTCGTACAGACTGGCGGAAATCACCGCGGCAGTGCCCACGGCGTTGCCGTGCAGGGGATGTTCTTCTCCCCGCTTCAAGGCGTCCATCTCCCAGTAGTGGGCCATGTGATGCTCTGCGCCGGAAGCCGGACGGGAATTTCCCACCAGGCCCATGGCCACGCCGGAAAGGATCAACGCTTCTGTGACAGCTTCCACCGCTTGGGGATCACGCTTGGCCAGGCCCTGGGCGTTGTTTGCGCACTTTTCCAGAGCCCGCTCCACCAAAGTGGCCGCCTCTTCGCAATAGTATTCCCCATTTAACTGCCGGGACAACCGCCAGTCACAAAGAGCCGTATATTTTCCGATGATGTCGCCGAACCCAGCGGTGAGCATGGGCATGGGCGCGTCCTTCATAATGTCCACATCTGCCACAATGGCCTTGGGATACACCGCGGGCAGGGTGGTCTTGATGCCGTCCAGGATCATGGGGGCAACTGTGGAAGCATAGCCGTCCATGGAAGGGGCTGTGGCGGCGATCACATAAGGCACCCCTGTGCGGGCGCTGATGTACTTTGTCAAATCGTTCAGGGTGCCGGAACCTACAGCCAGCAGCATGTCGTCCCCGGTCTCCATCTTTGCAAGGGCAGAGCCCAAGGCGTACTCGTTGGGGACCAGCGGGGTCTTTGTTTCAAACAGACGCATGTGGTAGGAAAGCCCGGCTTCTTTTAGCAGCTCCTCCACCTGACGGCCTGCGGCCTCATAGGTGTTGTTGTCCGCCAGCATGAAAATGCGGGTGGCGCCCAGGTCTTTCAAAATAGCGGGCAACTCCTTGATGCAGCCGCTGCCTACCCGGATCGCCTGAATGTCCACCTTGTGGACTCTGCCGCAGGAACAGGGGGATTCCAGCCCTGCCAGCTCTTGGATGGGACGTTCCCAAATTTTTGCCATAGTTGACTCCTCCTCAAATTCAGAAATAAATGATTATATGGTCAAGTTTTGATCTGAAATACGTTGTGGCATTTTTGGCAGGTCACCTGGATTTTCCCCTTCCCCCGAGGGGCGCGCAAACGCTGCTTGCACCTGGGGCAGCGAAAATATTTGTACATGTTTCGATCGCGGAAGCGGGTGTACTGGAATTTGAACCAATTCTCCACTGGCGTCCAGAAACGGAGAAACGCGTAATATTCCCGCTGACGGGCAGCATGGTTCCGAGAAAACATCCGGAACAGCACATAAATGAAGATGGCGTCTGCCACAAGGGCGATGGGCCAGAAAAAGCTGCCGAAGATGGAGACGATCAGTGCCACGATCAGCAAGAACAAGCTGAATTTATCCCCGCCGTAGCGGCCGTACATGAATTGCTGGAACTTTTGCAGCAGCAGGGGTTTGAAACGGTAGAATATGTGAAGGTGACGCGGGAGAACATCGCAGATGCTGTAGCGGATTCTGAAAAAAAGATTGCAGATTTTCCTGTGCCGTCTGATGGACTGGTACTGATATACGATGATATCGCATATGGACGATCCCTTGG
>OLOH01000240.1_pt1 | contig 44838 bp, 49 predicted proteins | sample 1673221 | NCBI WGS metagenome assembly OLOH01 (sample SAMEA3136767, study PRJEB25190) | human gut metagenome
CTCTCGGCTCTTTTTTATATAAATTTGTAATTTACACCATTATATGGACTTTATCAAAAATTCTGGAAAAAAGTAGCTGAAACTGCTGAAATTCCTAAAACAGCTACCCAAAACCAGCGAAACAGCCGGAAAAGGCCAGGGAAAAAGTAGCTGAAATCGCTGAAATCCCCAAAACAGCTACCCAATCCCAGCGAAACAGCCGGAAAAGGCCAGGGAAAAAGTAGCTGAAACCGCTGAAATTCCTAAAACAGCTCCCTAACCACAGCGAAACAAATGGAGACCATAAGCTCCACTTTTTAAGATATTGCTTCCATTTTTGACGCAAAGACTAAATCATCATCACATATCGCTATATTTATCAAAGTGTTTTCTTCCTTTACTGTTTTATTGATGCTATGTTTATTGTCAAATATAGCTTATTATCCATCATTTATATACATTAAGCCCTACTTTTTCCTCATCTTCCCTTGACTTCTCATTAATAAGTTAATATAATTTATCTAATTGATACATCAACGCTTTAAAGCGCTGACAAAAGGAGGAATTATCATGAAAAAGAGATCTAAAATTTTAGCTTCACTTGTTCTTGCCGGAACAGTGGTTCTTGGACTTGCCGGATGCGGAGATTCCGGTTCAGCAAACGGTGGCACACAGTCAGGTAAGAACTCAGATGCCAAATATCAGGTAGGTATCTGCCAGCTCGTACAGCACGAGGCTCTCGATGCCGCTACAAAGGGCTTTGAGGAAGCATTAAAGGACAAGCTCGGAGACGAGGTCTCATTTGACGAGCAGAACGCCGCAGGCGATGCTTCTACATGCTCTACAATCTGCACCAAGTTCGTCACAAACGACTATGACCTTATCCTTGGAAATGCCACAGCAGCTCTTCAGGCCGCTTCAGCAGCCACAGACTCTATTCCGATTCTCGGAACATCTATCACAGACTACGCTACAGCTCTTGATATGTCAGACTGGTCAGGCACTACAGGAAAGAATATTTCAGGTACTACAGACCTCGCTCCACTCGATGAGCAGGCTAAATGCATCAAGGAGCTTTTCCCGGATGCAAAGAACATCGGTATCATCTACTGCTCATCTGAGCCAAACAGTATCTACCAGTCAACAACTATTACCAAATACCTTGAGGACGAAGGATACACTGTAAAAGAGTACACCTTCTCTGATTCAAATGATGTTGCTGCAGTAACACAGAGTGCATGTGATGCATCTGATGCAATCTACATCCCAACTGACAACACTGCTGCTTCATGTACAGAGGCTATCAACAATGTAGCTTCACAGGCTAAGAAACCTATCTTCGCTGGCGAGGAAGGAATCGCTAAGGGCTGTGGTGTGGCAACACTTTCTATCAGCTACTATGACCTTGGATACACAACAGGTGAGATGGCTTACGATATCCTTGTAAATGGTACAGACATCAAAACTATGGAGGTCAAGAGCGCTCCTAAGTTCACTAAGGAGTACCTTCCGGACCGTGCCAAGGAGCTTGGAATCACAGTTCCGGACGGCTATGAGGAAATCTCAGCTGAATAAACAGCTGCACTATGGAGGTATTTAATAAAATGATTCTAATGAATTATTTTGCAACCTTAAATCCGGTTGCATTCACCAATGCCCTTCCGGGCAATATAGCCCAGGGTCTGATTTGGGGTATCATGGCACTCGGTGTTTATATCACTTTCAGACTTCTGGACTTCGCAGATCTGACGGTTGATGGCTCATTTGCAACAGGTGGTGCCGTAACCGTTATGATGACGATTAACGGCTACAATATCTGGGTTTCACTGCTTTGCGCATGTATTGCCGGTCTGCTCGCAGGACTCTGCACAGGTCTCTTACATACAAAGCTCGGCATTCCTCCGATTCTGGCAGGAATCCTTACACAGATAGCTCTCTACTCTATCAACTTAAATATCATGCAGCGCCACGCAAACCAGGCACTTAGCGCAGATAAATATAATCTGGTGCTTTCATCACGTAACCTGACACATGCGATAATTGTCGGTGTGATTTTCTCGGTTGTAATTATCGCAGTGCTTTACTGGTATTTCGGAACAGAGCAGGGCTCTGCTATCCGTGCCACAGGCTGCAACCCTGCAATGAGCAAGGCTCAAGGTATCAACATCGACAACATGAAGCTCATCGGTCTTGCGCTTTCAAATGCAATTGTAGCGCTCTCAGGCGGCCTGCTTTCACAGTACTCAGGCTTTTCCGATGTAAACATGGGCCGTGGTGGAATCGTCATCGGTCTTGCCGCAGTTATCATCGGTGAGGTGCTCGGCGATGCAATCCTCGGAAAGCACATGAATTTCATGGGAAAGCTTATCTTTGTCATATTTGGTGGAATTGTTTACTACATTGTAATCGGAATTGTTCTGTGGCTGCAGATGCCAAGTGATGACTTAAAGCTCTTCACTGCAATCATCGTGGCAATTTTCCTTGCAGTGCCTTACCTGAAGGGCAAGAGCAAGGCCTCCTTCAAAAAGGCCGGCAAACGCTCTGCCGCAGCACTTAACACAAAGGAGGGCAAATAAATGCTAGAGATTAGAAACGTACATAAAACCTTCAATCCGGGCACAATCAATGAAAAGCATGCCCTTAATGGTGTAAATCTAAAGCTTGAGGAGGGCGATTTCGTCACTGTTATCGGTGGAAACGGTGCCGGAAAATCGACCATGCTCAATGCCGTTGCAGGCACATGGCCTGTGGACGATGGTTCAATTCTCATCGATGGAGTGGATGTCACAGGACTTCCTGAGTTCAAGCGTGCATCATTTCTGGGACGTGTGTTCCAGGATCCAATGACAGGAACTACCGCAACCATGCAGATTGATGAAAACCTCGCACTTGCAGCGCGCCGCGGAAAGCGCCGTGGTCTTGGCTGGGGTATCACAAAGGCTGAAAAGGAGCATTTCCACGAGCTTTTAAAGGAGCTTGACCTGGGACTCGAGGATCGAATGACCTCAAAGGTTGGTCTGCTCTCAGGTGGACAGCGTCAGGCTGTTACACTGCTCATGGCTTCACTCCAGAAGCCGAAAGTGCTGCTTTTGGATGAGCACACCGCTGCTCTCGACCCTAAGACAGCCGCAAAGGTGCTCACTCTCACAGACAAAATCATCAAGGAGAACAGCCTGACAGCCATGATGGTCACACACAACATGCGTGATGCCATCACTCACGGAAACAGACTCATCATGATGAATAACGGACAGGTTGTCCTTAATATCTCAGGCGAGGAAAAGAAAAACCTCACTGTGGAGGATCTGCTCATGAAGTTTGAGGAGGTTTCCGGCGAGGAATTTGCTTCTGATAAGGCACTTTTAGGATAATAAAAAACGTGCAGCCCAAAAGGGTTGCACGTTTTTTATTTATATCCACAGCCGCTTCGCCCCGGCATATCCTCTCCGTGCACATACCTGGCATTGAACTCCATATTTATCTCACGAAGCTCCTTCTTTCCGTCAATATAGTCCTGATACATCTCGGCAAGTCCCGACATGCATCCATCGCAGGTGGCCTCGATATTGCCAAGCGACTCAGCCACAATTGCCTCGCGTTCCTCTTTTGTTGTCTCACTGATTAAATATCCCATTTCGTATGCTTCCTTTCCGCATGTTCCGTTTCCGTATGTTTTCTTTCCGTATAATGCATAAAAATATCCGGAATTTCTGACTATTTCGTAACTGTTCAGTACATTCACAGTTACGAGCCACAAGCGCATTAAATATTAAAAGCCCAGATTCTCATCCACAAGAATAATCTGGAAACGTCCCTTTACCCTTGAGAAGCGTGTGGTCAGAATCTGACAGCAGATACACTGCGGACTCTTGCAGTCAAAGCAGGTGCCGTTCTTAGAGCATGGTGTGTCGATGCCAAAGCGCTGTGCGTTGATAGGCGCTGCCTCATTTCTCGCACGGCTCATAGCGTCTACCTCAGTCTTTACGACCTTGTTCATGCCTACTATAAGAAGCACATGTTTTGGTCCGTAAGCATATGCCGCTACGCGGTTTGCATTTCCGTCAATATTGATAAATACGCCATCCTCGCTCATCGCATTGACACTTCCAAGGAAATAATCCGATGTAAATGCCTTTAACGCTATCTCCTGCTTCTCCTCCTGCGTAGACACCTTGTCCCTGTCATAAAACTGATATTCTCCGTTTGAGAGCGCCTCATACAGACCACATTCCTTCACCGATGTGGCACCGCCCATATTGATTGAGCTTCCCTTTGGAATCAGCTCCAGTGCCTTCTTAACAGCCTCCTCCTTTGTCCCTACATAATAGGCCTCCATGTTGCGCGACTCAAGTGCCGCCACAAGTCGCTTTCCCAGTAATTCGTTTCTCATTTTTCTTACGTCCATAGTGTAAACCTCATTTCATGCTTATTGCCAATTCCCATTTGTGCAATTAGCTTTATTAATTGTTGTTATTATACTACTTTACAGGGGGTGCCTGCAATTTATTTTAGGGCTTCTATGCAGATAGATATTTTTCCTGTCTTCCCCCGCACATTTTATGTTATAATCATGTGACGGAGGTACATCATGAAAATAACTACTCTATGCTACATAGAACACGATGGACAATATCTCATGCTTCATCGTATTAAGAAAGAAAATGATATAAATGAAGGAAAATGGATTGGTGTTGGCGGTCACGCCGAGAATGGTGAATCACCCGAAGAATGCTTGCTCCGCGAAGTCAAAGAGGAGACAGGGCTCACACTCACATCATACCGTTTCCGCGCACTCATAACTTTTATAAGTGATAAACAGGAGCCTGAATTGATGTGTCTTTTCACCGCTGATGAATTTTCCGGCAAGCTTATAACATGCAACGAAGGTGACCTCAAATGGGTGGATAAAACTATCGTGCCCACACTTCCTACCTGGGAAGGCGACGCTATCTTCTTAAAGCTCCTGCTTGAAAATGAAGAAAATTTCTTCACACTTAAGCTTGTATATGAAGGTGAATCACTGGTTGATCAGAAGCTTGAGATTTATTAGTATTATCCTGCCACAAGGCTATTTACAAGCTTCTGCATATCTGCCTCCCAGTTTCTTTCCCTGCTATAATAAACACAGCCATATATTTCCGGGTATTTGAGATTCACGCTGGAGCAGAGAATTACAGGTATTGTGATTTTGTTCTTAATCACTCTGTCAATCAGAACATCTCCTGATTGTTCCTCTCTGCCACCCGGCTCATCGGGATAATACATATCAGTAATTATCAGATCATACGGATTATTACTATCTATTGAGTTTTTAATCTGTTTCCACCCATCCGCGAGATTATTGGACCATTCGATATCTTTAATCCCACATCCTGACAGGGCTTTGCAAATATCATTGTGTTTAAATGTATCATCTTCGATATTCAGTACTCTCATGTGAATCCTCCTGACTTTATCTGTTTAAGTAGTCATTCCATCTTGCATTCGTCTCCTCAAGCTCATGCTTTTGCATTATGCGGTTGCGGTCGCTGAGTATCGCAAGCATCTCATCGGCGATTTCCTCCATGGGAAGCTTTTTATAGTGTGACAGATATCCTATCATCCTTTGAGCTGTCCAGTCGGTATTTAGGTTTTTCGTTATCTCATCGCAAAATGGCTCCGGATACCCGCGCCTAATCAATATATCATATAGCTCCATACTCTTTGCTGTCCTTGGTTTCATATAGTGCCTCTCCAATCTTCTCAATCAATGTCACATCCGCCGGCAGCTACTTTACATCTGCGTCTACAAATATCTGCATTCTTATATCCAGTTAAAATCGCCACCTGTCACCGCAAGCGATAACAGCTTATCCATCTTCTCTACCTCTTCAACGCCTCTAACCATCTGAATAAGCTTCGCAGATTCTACAACTTTTGGCATCTCCTCATCAGGTCCTATCTCCATATCTGCCTCTTCTCCACAGTATGGACATACCAATGTTGGTGCAATTTTTAAATCCAGAAACCTGCTTCCACACTCTTTACACTCATAATAACCGCACTGCTCTGTGCCATCCGGTACATAATACATATATAATTTCCTGCCTTTCATTTCCTTTAGTGTTATTTCCATGTCTTCCATACATCCGGCCGGTACCCGATTGTTGACTGCCTGCCGTTTCTGACCACCGGTGTCTTAATCACCTGCGGATTTTCAAGCACTTTATCCAGCTTGTCCTCATCTGCTATGTACTTTATAAGTGCCAGCAAATCCTTATCTTTGCCATCCCAGTTAATCATATTGTCAAGACCGCCATTCACCTGGGCGACAGAATTAAATTCGCCCTTACTCATGCCTTTTTCCTTCATGTCGATAAACTGAAACTTTATCCCACGCTCCTTAAAAAATCGCTGTGCTTTCTTTGTGTCATTACATTTCTTTGTTCCGAAAATTTGTATGTTCATGCTATTTGTTGTCCTTGGTTTCATGCAACTCCTCTCCAATCTTCTCAATCAATGTCACATCCGCCGGCAGCCACTACACGTATTGTTTTCATATTGCCTTAAGCTCCTGTGTATTATTTTGTATGCTTTGTTGTAAATTGCTCTGCAGATATCGAAGCAGATCCTCTCTTACAGGGTGGCGCATCTTCATCTCAAACTTGGTGGAATACCATTTTTCTCCAGCCCCTTAAGCGTCTGGAGCAACGGCATACTGCCTCCCAAAGCTCATTCCATCCTGCATATCCCATCGATACAAAGTATCTAAACCATATGCGCCATGCATCATAAAACAAGCTGTCTTTGTTCTCCTCAGCCAATGTTACCAGGTCAGCACACCTTACTACATAGTCCTCATCCTGTGTGAAACGACCTGTTAATATGCCATTTTTGTAAAGCTCATACAGATTTTCAAGGGCAGCCTTTGCTGTTGTCATGTCAAAATTGCAGGCCCCACTTTCGTTGATTTCATTGAATTTAAGGCACTCCCTATAATTTTTTTCTATAACGTTATCTGATACTTTATTTTTCATATTATCACATTCATCCCTTTAGTACCATCTCATGCCACTCTTCTCCACCCCAGGTAGAGTCAGCAATTCCCAGATCCTGCAATCCAAACTTCTTATACATCTCCACCTTCTGCTCTAAGCATGTCAGAAACAGCTTCTTTCGTCCGTTTGCCTTTTCACGCCGGCTGTAGCGGTACACGAGCTCTCTGGCAAGGCCCTGTCCACGATACTCCGGAAGCACGTCAAGGCCCAGAAGCATCACATTCTTACCGTTTTCATCGCATAAATCGATGTCCGTGAAGAACTCATCCCTGAACTTTTCCTCGTCTGTTGCCACACCATTTAAAAAGCCTGCCAGCTTACCGGTTGATTTGTCAATTGCCACGAGAAATAGCTGTGGTACCTTTGCAATTCTCTCTGTCATTGCCTTTGGAGAACATGCCTCATTCGGTGGGAAGCATATCTGCTCAATTGCTATTGCCTGTTCTACCTCGTCTGGGTGTATACTTCTAAATTCAAAATTGTCTGTCATTTTTTTATACCTCATTCTTCTGTTTATCATATGTTAAGATTTTTTTGTTACCGGCCACTCTCAGGCGTGAACCGTAAAATTTTTTGTATATGTATATAATACGTGTTTTTGCTGATATAATCAATAATCCCCCCAAAATACCAAAATCAGCCACAAAAGCATTTTACTGCTTTTACGACTGATTTACGTTGAAACCTGACAAAAACCTCCAATTATTTTTGTCTACTTTTCACCTATTCCACATTCTTTAGTGCCATGTCCATCGGGATTCTCTTTATTCTACTGAAATCAAATACAGTCACTATCAGGTATCCGATGAGCACAAATGCAAACATCTTTACATATCCGACAGGTGTCATATGGAATGAAAACCATCCGCTGAAGGTCTGAAGCATTATGCGCCATACAATGTCCATCACCTTTGCACCAAGCACTACGCTGATAATATCTGATATAACCACCACGATGGATGTTGAGACCAGATAAAGACTTGCAATTTCTCTGTTGTCGTAGCCTAAAATCTTGGTCATCGATATGGCTGTCTCATTTTTCTCGATGATGAGCTTCGTGAGCAGATATATCATGACGGCTGATAGCAGTATGCAAAGCACCTGGAAGTACTGCATGTATGAGCCCATGGAGTGGTCGAGCTGGTCTGCCATTTTGGTGATGTCGCGTATCGTGATTGTTGTCGCGATATTGCTCTCATCGATATCCTTTATTTTTGTGTCTGACAAAAATCCGCTGAATCTGCCATCTGCAAAATCAAAGGTATCCGCAAAATGCTCTATCGGCATAAATACCGCGATGCTCTGGGATTTATCGTAGGTTCCCTTCACCTTGAATTTGTATGTTTTTTTCTCGTACTGTGCATCAAGCTTTATTGTATCGCCCGGTTTTATACTATATTTGTCTGCAAATGAATCCGATATGTACACCTCGTTATCCTTAAGCGAATCCATGTCCTTAAGCTTTACGTATGCACTGTCTGTTTCCACTCCGTAGACAGACACCTCCTCGTCAAACTCATCTGTTCTCCTTAAGAGCGATGTCATGTCAAATTTCTCTGCATCACTGTTGTCGGTTTCAAGCACGTTTCCGTCTGCATCGACATAGGATTTGAGTACGTACTGATATTTTGCAAACATCATACTGTCGGTATTTTTCTTGTAATAATCAAGTGTATCCGGCATGCCGACTGCCATCGCGAGCATTACCATGATGAAAAATATTCCCACAAAGAGTATCAGATAGTTTGCCACATTCTGGAACATAATTCGCAGTCTGAAACGGCTCATGAAGCTCCAGCGCGGAAGCCGCATTGCTTTTTTGCGCTTTGTTTTCTTAAGGTCATGACGCAGAAACTGAAGCGGTGTGTGCTGCATCATGCGGATTATTACAATAAGATTTACAACCAGCATGATAATCACCGGAGCAAGCGTTGTTTTTATGAATGCGCCCGGATTCCAGATTGTATGGTATGTCGGCAGGCTGTAGCTGTTGTAATACATGCCCACAACCACATCCTTGAATACCGTATAGCCCAGTATATTTCCTACTACTGCTGCCAGAAATGTCACAATGACAGGCATTGAAATGTAATGCCTAATAAGCTCTCCCTTTGTGTAGCCAGACGCGCGAAGCGTGCCTATCGCTGATGATTCATTTGCTATCGTATTGCTTATGGTCACTGCAAAAATGAATGCGATTATTACGATAAGAATGTCTAACAGCACTCCTCCCATGGCCTTGTCTGAGCCCATATCGTCCGTGGCAAAATTGATTGCCGGATTTGAGTAGCGTGGTGTGTAGTCCTCCACCTCATTGCCCGTTGCCATAACCTGTGACACCATCGCCTCCAGAAAGTCATCTGATTTTTCCTTCTGTTCTATATCGTCCGCCGGCTCATCCTCGTATTTCCATGCATATGCATAGTGAATGCTCTTGTCCAGGCGGTCAAAGCCCTCCTTTGTCACCATTGCCACGTCAAACTTTATCGCATCAAACATCATATCGGTCTTCTTTTCATGCAGTGTGGAGTAATTGACATACGCTATGAGGCCCGATACCTTGAATTCTTTTCCGCTGACCTTTATTGTGTCACCGACCTTCATCCCCACGTTGTCTGCATGCATTCTGTCCACAGCGATTTCGTTCTCATTTTGTGGAAATGAGCCCTCGATGAGACATGCAAGGTTGATATTCCCGGTCTTTGTATATACACGAATGGTTCCATCCTTTTTGCCGTCTGCATCGTAGTCCTCAGTCTCATTGCGATAGAAATTCTCGTAGAGCGTGACAGGAGTTTTGCTGCTATCGCTGTCTTTTTCGTCTGGAGCTGTTTTTACCTCGCCTGACTCGATAGCCGTAACAAGCTCGCTGTCAGCCTTATCCTTAAGCTCAAAATGTCCATCCTCCTGCTTGTATTTACTTACCCCCTCATCCGCAGAGGTGAGCATACTATCGTTTGCCACATACATTCCGGATACAAAGCCGATTGTCAGCACGAGGAAAAGAAATACAACAAGATATTTTTTCCAGTCACCGATAATTTCCTTTGGTATACGCTTTATCAGAGGATTTTTTATCTTTTTCCTGCTCATAGGTCAAATCCTCCTTACCACTCAAGCTCTTCGGCCGAAACCTTATTTGTATTGATATCGTTGTGGCGCACGGCTCCGTCCCTAAGCTTTATCACGTGGTCTGCCATGTTTTTGATGGCCTCATTGTGTGTGACCATGATTATGGTGTTGCCGTACTTTTTGTTGACATCCTCTATGAGCTTTAAAATCTCCTTCGAGGTGTTGTAATCAAGCGCTCCTGTGGGCTCGTCGCAGAGCAGTATATCCGGATTTTTCACGATTGCACGCCCTATTGACACACGCTGCTGCTGTCCACCGGATAGCTGATTTGGAAGCTTATAGCGGTGCTCGTAAAGCCCCAGCGTGTGAAGCAGCTCATCGATATCCAGTGCGTTGTCAGACAGATAAGCGCCCACCTCGATATTTTCCTTTACATTCAGGTTTGCAATCAGGTTGTACATCTGAAATACATATCCCAGGTGCTTTCTGCGGTACTGTGTGAGCTTTTTCTCGCTCATATCCTTCAGCTTGTCACCATTTATGCTGATATATCCGGAATCGGCGCTGTCGATGCCTCCGATGATATTGAGCAGTGTAGACTTTCCGGAGCCTGACGGCCCGAGCAGCACACAGTACTCACCCTTTGCCACAGAAAAATTCATGCCTCGCAGCACCTCCTGGCGCGTCTCGCCGCTTCCGAAGCCCTTTTTCAAATCCACTATTTCTAAGAACTTTCTCTCTTTTTCTGACATATGATATCCTCTCTTTCAACATTTCAAATTACATTTACCTTATATAAGGTTATACCTTTAAAAACAATTACCGATCAGATTGTACTTACTGTAGTTACCTGCTATTTATATATGTTAGTGTTGTCTAACTTCATGTAATAAGAGTAACGCTATTCTGCCTTTCTTGTCAATAAAAATTTTATAATCAGCTTGGTAATTGATTAATACAATGACTTTTGTCCACCATATCATTTTATTTTCTGACCGGATTAACAGCTTCAAGGCGTATGCATAATATAAATTAAATCTGTTTTTACGGAGATATGAATTTTTATGTGTGGTATTGCCGGATTCTGTAACTTTAAAGAAGACTTTGAAGAGAACACCGATTACTGGAACTTTCGTCTTGAGAAGATGCGTGCTGTGCTCGCCCACCGCGGCAACGATGCCAGAGGACGTTTCCTTAAAAAGCATATTGGTCTGTCGCACAGCCGTCTGGCCATCCGTGATATCCTGTGCGGCGACCAGCCCATGACGCGCACCCACAACGGCTATGATTACACTATCTGCTATAACGGTGAGATTTACAACACTGATGAGCTGATTCCCGAGCTGTCCGAAAACGGCTTTGTATGCTCCACAACCTCAGACACCGAGGTTATTCTGTACGCCTACATCCATTGGGGCGCTGATTTTGTCAATCGCTTAAACGGTATTTTTGCATTTGCCATATGGGATGCGGCTAAAAGCCGGTTACTTTTGTACCGCGACCGCGTGGGTGTCAAACCGCTTTTTTATGCCATCCGAGGGGATTCTCTGGTGTTTGGCTCCGAGCCAAAGGCCTGCTTTGCGCACCCTGCAGTAAAGCCTGAGCTTGATAAGCAGGGCTTGCAGGAGCTTCTTGCTATCGGGCCTGCACACACGAGCGGGCTTTCCCTGTTTAAGGATTTGTTTGAGGTTTTGCCGGGACACTTCATGATTTACTCACAGGATGGGCTGCATGATGAAACCTACTGGGAGCTTACAAGCCGGGAACACACCGAGAGCTATCGGGATACCGTTGCTCACACACGTTTTCTGGTGGAGGACGCTATAAAAAGGCAGATGGTTTCCGATGTGCCGGTATGTACTTTTCTGTCAGGCGGCATCGATTCGAGCATCGTGACCGCCATCGCCGCAAACTATATGAACACACGCGGTAAAACGCTCAACACTTTTTCCTTCGACTTTAAGGACAATGACAGGTATTTTAAGGCAAACGCCTTCCAACCGGAGAGGGATCTGCCCTATGTCAATCGTATGCTTGAGGAGTATGAGACAGCCCACTCCTATCTCGAGTGTGATGAGAACTCTCTCTTCAAGGCGCTCTTTGCCGCAGTCGATGCAAAGGATATGCCCGGCATGACCGATGTGGACTCGTCACTTTTGTATTTCTGCAGCCTCGTCAGCCGAAAAAACAAGGTAGCTCTTACCGGTGAGTGTGCTGATGAAATCTTTGGCGGATATCCGTGGTTTTACCGCAAAGAGCTGCTGGAAAGATATGGCTTCCCATGGTCATCGGATGTCGCTCCACGCCTTGCTCTTTTGCGCGATGATGTGGGTTTGGAGCTTGATTTATCCGGTTATCAGGCTTTTCGATATGAGGAGTCCAGGTCAAAAGCACCTCTCCTTTACGGCGAGGCCGGTGAGGACGAAAGCCGCCGCATAATAGGTTATCTCAATATCAAATGGTTCATGCAGACGCTTCTTGACCGCATGGATCGCACCAGCATGTACTCCGAGCTTGAGGCCCGTGTACCTTTTGCCGACCATCGTATCATTGAGTATGTCTTTAATGTGCCTTGGCATATGAAATATCAAAACGGTGTGGAAAAGACTCTGCTTCGCGATGCTTTTTCAGATGTCCTGCCACCTGAGCTTTTGCACAGAAAAAAGAGCCCATATCCAAAGACTTATCATCCCGGATATGAAGCTCTCCTTATAAAGGGAATGGAGGAGATATTAGACTCCCCTAACGCCCCTGTGCGCACTCTCATTGACACTGACAAAACGCGCGAATTTTTAAAGGCACCGGCAGAATACGGCAGTCCGTGGTTTGGCCAGCTCATGGCAGGTCCGCAGCTTATCGCATATTTCATCCAGATTAATTACTGGATGGAGAAGTATCAGCTTAGTGTTTAGAAGCGCAGTACCATAAAGCTCTGTGCTAAAACCTTAACCTCTCCAATAATCTGCACATTTGTCTCGCGCACATCGGTGATTTCCGGCATTGCCTCAGGGATTTCTCCTGTTCCCTCAAGTATCCATGCGTGAGCTATTGCCTCGACCGGAACACCTTCACCATCTGTAAGTGGCAGCGTATATTCGCTGTCATTTACATTTACGACTTTAAGTATCGTCTCGCCCTGCTGTGTGCGTGAAAGCGATACATATATACCGTCCTTACGCAGCTCTTTCTCCTGACCGTTCATAGGAATTGTCTCATCACCCACATGGTTTGCAAAAAGCATCTGCACATAATAGTTCGGTGTCAGATATACCTTTTCATCATCGAACCAGATCATATCCGGCTTCCACTGGCTGTGTCCGATACGGTTAAAAAGAGGCGCATATGATGCCAATTTAACAACATCTGCATTTTTCTCTATTCCTGTAAGCAAGGCTGCCTCTGCCAACGCACTCTCCATATTGTTCTGTTTGTCTGTGGTATGTGCCGCATATTCACCGGCAAAAACTGCGATATCCCTCGGATAATCATCATAGTGATCCACATGATCATACATCCACTGTGGACTTACATAATAGTGCTCATCCACGGCATAACAGGTGTTTGGATTAGCCTTAAACTCGTTGTTGTAGAATTTCCATGCATCCTCAGTAATAGGTGAATCAAGGAAAGGTCCTGCTGTTCCGAGTATCCTCATATCCGGATATTTCTCATGAATAGCTTTCTCAAATATCTGATGACGCTTGTAGAGATCCACATACTGTGACTCCCACTGCTCATTTCCTACTGATATCATATCCAATCCGAAGCTCTCAGGATGTCCCATCTTTGCGCGGAGCGCGCCCCACTTACTGTTTACCGGTCCATTGGCAAACTCGATCAGATCAAGTGCATCCTGCACATACTCATCAAATTCCTCGCTGTCAGATGTCACTAACTGTGTAGACCTGAACTGACACGCTGTACCGATGCTTAGCACTGGAAGTGCTTTTGCCCCGAGCAGCTCACAAAGCAGGAAATACTCGTAAAAGCCTATTCCAAAAGACTGTCCATAGTGGGAATCAGGACGTTTTACATCCCATCCTGTCTTTGATCTGTCATCGTCAAATGCCCAGAGATTAGGAATATATTTTCTATCTTTTAATTCTCCCACTGTTCTCTTCCAGCGATATCTGTTCTCAAGGCTTATACCCTCCACAATACAGCCGCCTGGAAACCTGATAAATCCCGGTTTTATTGCTGCCAGCGCCTCATACAGATCTCTCCTGAAAATTCCTTTTACTGCATCCTCAGGTATCATTGATATGAGGTCAAACTCGATGACTCCAGCCCCATCCAGTGCTATTGTAAACTTAGCCCCTGCAACATCATCATCCGCTGTCAGTACCGCATCGTATTTGATCCAGTCATTGCAACGGCACATTTTGTCTGTATCCAGCATTTTCAGCTTCTCCATCTGTGCGTTCATAACTGCATCCTTCATATCCATCTCGATTTTTAAATCTGAGAAAGGTACATAAGGTATAGCTTTTACAGCCTCAACTGTTGTTTCTGCGTATGTTTTTCCGTCCTTATTGACTGATATCACAAAATCACTGCCCGCATAATCTACGCATCTCGCATAAAATGATACATTGTATTTCATGCCCTTGTGCAGTCTGATACCGTCATATGCTTTGTTGGAAAATCCCTGTCCTGCCTCTGTGGCAGTAAATCTCAGATAGTGAGGATTGGCCTCCGAAAGAGGTGTTCCCATAATGTACTGCATACGCGGCTTAGCCTGTCCGTCTGCCGCATATGTCTCCCACGCATATCCGTTGTCATCCACTGTGTAAAAATTACCCGGAGTGCCAAATCCCTCCTTTGCCTCAAATGAACGGTTCTCGATCATCTCCGCATACAAACCTCCGTCTGCCGCAAAGTTGATGTCCTCAAAGAATAATCCAATCATTTCCGGTGTGATCTTCACACCTTTTTTGTCTGTAATCTGCATAGCAATTACCTCCTACTATAAATTTTTAATAAAAATGCCCAGCAATTTATATAGCCTACCACATATGAGCAAAATTAGCTGTGTAACAGCGGGAAAACACGTGTCAACGTGCGATTTTGCGAATAACTGTGGGGGATGAATATTGTTTAATAAAGCACTAATTGACCTTGCGCTCTATATCTATGATATTGTTATCTATGCTCTCTGCCGAAGAGGTGCTTTCACTATTCTGCTCCTTCGGTGTAAATCTTCTCACCTTATCCATGAGCTGAGTCTTCTTCAGCTCATGCTTAAGCTCAACACGCTCACTCTTCTGCTGTCGTTTTTTCTCCTTAAGCTCGTACTTGGCCTGCTTCTTTGCGAGCTTATTCTGCCTCTTCTGCTCCTTTATGGCAGCCTTGGTCTCTCTTTTGGCCTGATTTGCCGCAAGCTTTGCTTCTTTTGCTTCATTCTTTATGCGGCTCTTTTTATTTTTCTTTACGCTCTTTTTGGCAACCTTATGTAGTTCCTTAAGATCTGATTTTGCAGCCTTTATATTTTTTCTGTCCTTGCGGTATGGATTGTGCACAAAGTATCCCACAGTGCCTATCATCATAAGAAGCAGCGCCAGTGACTCTCCCGCCATCGTGACATACTCCAGATACTGCGGATACAGCTTGTAGCCTGCCATCTCCGCCGCTATCAGGATAAGCGGGATGAAAAACAATATATTCTTTCGCTTTTGGGACAATAACGCTCCCTCCGCACCTACACACATGAGTACATACAGGCACAGCTGTGAAGTCGGCCCATAGGCATATGCCACAATCGCAGCCATTATTACAGATATGCAAAACACTATGAATGCTTCTCCACGGAACAGGGCATTCCTGTACTCTTTTATGCCTTTCAGCTTGTCTACCGATATGCCATGCAGTGAATATACCTGGTCTGTGATATCCTCCATGCAGTCATCATGGTATCGCTTCAGCTCCCTGTTGCTGTTTATATCAGCATCTATGGATCGTCTGCGCTCTGTAAGCAGCTTCTGCTCCTCCATGATCTTCTCCCAGGCCTCATCCTCTGCCTCACGCTGAAGCTTCACCTGCTCGTGAATCCACTCAGCCCGCTGAATGCGCTCGCTCTCCTGAGGGATAACCATCTGCTGCGCGTCAACTGTCTGCTGCGGTGTTTGAATCTTCTGCGTCATGCTGTTATTTTCCGGCTCTGCAGAGTCAATTATATTTTCCTTTTCTTTATTTATCATTCCGTTTTTCTGCCTCTTTCTTCTAGACATTTTCTTCCTCTTGCAATTGTTATTTACTGCTATATATCTTTTATTAAAGCATATTTTAGCGGAATTTTCCATAGAATATGCGCATGATATCCGCAATTTTTATAAACTGCAAAAATCCCGGAAATGCGCTTACCTGCAGATTCCGGGATTTTATAACTACATATGATGTGCCACATCTATTCTGATAAGTGCCTTCCTGAGTGCAAACTCTGCTCTCTTCACATCAATCTCTGCTGTGTGATTTGAAAGGCGCTGCTCTGCCCGCTCCTTTGCAGCCTGTGCGCGATCTATGTCTATCTCATCAGGCCACTCTGCAAGCTCTGCGAGAAATGTGACCTTGTCTCCAAGTATTTCCGCAAAGCCTGAATGGATTGCGGCTATTTTCTCCTCATCGCCATTATGGATAGTCACGATTCCCGGTGCAAGCACTGTCGTGAGCGGTATATGGTTTTTGTATACACCAATCTCTCCGTTTTGGGTATTGAACTCGAGGAAGTCTGTCTCTCCCTTGTAGAACACCCTGTCCGGTGTGATTATTTCTATGTCAAAAATGTTATCTGCCATGAAATCACCTCACATTACTGCATCTTGGCACGGACTTCATCTATGCTTCCAACGTTTAAGAAATAGCTCTCCGGTACATCATCATGCTTTCCTTCGAGTATCTCCTTAAATCCTCTGATGGTCTCGGCGATAGGCACATATTTGCCCTCGAGTCCGGTAAACTGTCCTGCTACGAAGAACGGCTGTGACAGGAAACGCTGCACCTTACGTGCACGGCTTACTACGAGCTTATCCTCCTCTGAGAGCTCATCCATACCGAGGATTGCGATGATATCCTGCAGCTCCTTATACTTCTGGAGTATCTCCTGGACAGCGTGTGCCACCTCAAAATGCTCCTGTCCCACGATACGCGGATCAAGGATACGCGATGTGGATGCCAGCGGGTCTACAGCCGGATAAATACCAAGCTCTGCGATAGAACGCTCAAGTACTGTCGTGGCATCGAGGTGTGCGAAGGTAGTCGCCGGTGCCGGGTCTGTAAGGTCATCTGCAGGCACATATACGGCCTGAACCGATGTGATTGAACCGTTCTTTGTTGATGTGATACGCTCCTGAAGAGCTCCCATCTCTGTCTGCAGTGTCGGCTGGTAGCCAACGGCTGAAGGCATACGTCCTAAAAGTGCTGATACCTCTGAACCTGCCTGTGTGAAACGGAAGATATTGTCCACAAAGAGAAGCACATCCTTGCCGCCTCTGTCACGGAAATACTCTGCCATTGTAAGTCCTGCCAGGGCAACTCTCATACGTGCTCCGGGTGGCTCGTTCATCTGTCCGAACACCATGGTGGTCTTGTCGATAACACCTGACTCCTTCATCTCGTAGTACAGGTCATTTCCCTCTCGTGTACGCTCTCCTACACCGGTAAATACTGAGTATCCACCATGCTGTGTAGCGATGTTGTGGATAAGCTCCTGGATGAGCACCGTCTTTCCTACTCCGGCACCTCCGAAGAGTCCGATTTTTCCACCCTTCTGGTATGGGCAGAGCAAATCTACAACCTTTATTCCTGTCTCAAGCATCTCCTGCGATGTAGCCTGCTCCTCAAAGCTAGGCGCAGGTCTGTGGATTGCCCATTTCTCCTCTGTCTGTGGAGGCTCAACCTCATCGATAGGCTCTCCGAGCACATTGAACATTCTTCCAAGTGTATTCTCCCCCACCGGCACAGAAATAGGTGCTCCTGTTGCGATAGCGTCCATGCCGCGGACGAGACCATCAGTAGGTCCCATGGCGATACATCTGACTGTATCGTCGCCCAGATGCTGTGCAACCTCAACGACCAGCTTTCCGCCGTTTTTCAGCGGCACCTCGACTGCATCGTTTATCTCAGGCAGATTACCCTCTGAAAACTTGATATCCAGAACGGCACTGATAACCTGTATGATTTTACCTACATTTTTATCTGCCATTTATAGTTTCTCCTTCTTTTTTAATTCATATGATACACTCGCCTTTTTGGCCATTCACAGACACACATGCCTGCCTTCCCATGACCGGATATGCATGTATCACTCTATCGCATTAGCTCCTGCAATTATCTCAGTAAGCTCCTGCGTGATTGAGCCCTGACGCGCTCTGTTATATTTCAATGTCAGATCACTGATCATATCCTCTGCATTGCTCGTAGCAGAATCCATCGCCTGCATTCTGGCTCCGTTTTCACTGGCAAATGACTCCACCAGTGCTCCGTAAAACAGGCTTGTCACATATTTTGGAATAATAAGCTCCAAAGCCTCCTCCGGATTCGGTTCAAAATTCATGAGAATATTGGAGTCCTCTTTCTCATCTGCCCCGCTCTCATCCAGCTCCACCGGCAATAGCTTTATGAGCTTCGCCTCCTGTGTAACTGTGTTTTTGAAATGGGTATATGCGAGATAAATCTCCCCCACCTGACCGTCTGTAAATGCCTTTAACACTCTTTTGCAAAGTGCCGCAGCATCCTCGTAGGTCGGGTCCTCCATCATCTCCGATGCACTCTCAACTATATGATAGCCCTTTGACGTAAGCAGCTCCTCGCCCTTTGCTCCCACAGCGTATATGTCGAGTTCTTCTTTTTTGAAGTCTCCGTGTGTGATGAGCTTTACTATATTGCTGTTGTATCCGCCTGCCAGTCCGCGGTTTGATGTCAAAACAACTACCGCCTTCCTTGGCGAATCACCGGCCTTTAAGTATGGGTGCTCCAGATTGCCGCTCTTTGCAAGCATCGAGCTTACTGTCCTGTACATATAGTTGAAATACGGATCTGTTGCCTCCGCATGTGCTCTCGCCTTTTGCAGCTTGACGGTAGAAACGAGCTTCATGGCCTTTGTGATCTGCTGAGTACTTGTAATACTGCTTTTTCTGCGCTTTATGTCTCGCATCGAAGCCATTTTACCACCTGCCTTCTACTAATATCCAACCGTCTAACGGAACTGCTTTTTGCATTCCTCGATTGCCTTTATAAGTGCCTGCTCCGTATCATCGTCCATCACCTTTTTCTCCCTGATTGCTTCAGGAATCTCAGGATATCTGGTATCAATGAAATCAAACAGCTCTGCCTCAAATCTTAAAATATCCTCGATTTTGATATCGATAAGATACTTCTTTGTCGCAGCGTATATTATGATAACCTGCTTCTCTACAGGCATCGGCTTGTACTGCGGCTGCTTTAAAATCTCCTTGATTCGTGCTCCCTGTGCGAGCTGCTCTGCTGTGCTTGCATCAAGCTCTGAGCCAAACTGTGAGAACGCTGCAAGCTCTCTGTACTGAGCCAGCTCTACTCGGATAGGTGCTGCAATCTTTTTCATTGCCTTTATCTGTGCCGAGCCTCCAACTCGTGAAACTGAAAGTCCTGCATTTATGGCAGGTCTGAAGCCCGCGTTGAACATCTCTGTCTCGAGATATATCTGACCGTCTGTGATTGAGATAACATTGGTCGGGATATATGCCGATACATCACCCGCCTGTGTCTCAATAATAGGAAGGGCTGTGAGTGAGCCTCCACCCAGCTTGTCTGACAGTCTCGCTGCTCTCTCCAGAAGCCTTGAATGGAGATAGAAAACATCTCCCGGATAAGCCTCTCGTCCAGGCGCTCTCTTTAAAAGGAGTGAAAGTGTACGGTATGCTGCTGCATGCTTACTCAGATCATCGTAAACTATGAGCACATCCTGTCCGTTTTCCATCCATTCCTCACCTATAGCGCAGCCTGAGTATGGTGCGATATACTGTAACGGTGCAAGCTCTGATGCTGTCGCAGCCACTACTGTCGTGTAGCTCATGGCTCCGAACTCCTCGAGCTCATTTACTATGGATGCAACCGTAGAAGCCTTCTGACCGATAGCTACATAGATACATTTCACACCCTGTCCCTTCTGGTTGATTATGGTATCTATCGCGATAGCCGTCTTTCCGGTCTGTCTGTCTCCGATAATAAGCTCTCTTTGTCCTCGTCCGATAGGAACCATTGAGTCAATAGCCTTTATACCGGTCTGAAGCGGTGTATCTACTGACTTTCTCGAGATAACTCCCGATGCTACTCTCTCTATCTGACGATATTTGTCCGACTGGATAGGTCCCTTTCCGTCGATTGGCTGTCCGAGCGCATTTACTACTCGGCCGAGCATCGCATCGCCTACCGGCACCTCTACCACTCGTCCTGTGGTCTTAACTGTATCTCCCTCGTTGATATTGCGCTGCTGTCCAAGTAAAACAGCACCGACATTGTCCTCCTCGAGGTTTAATACCATTCCATATACTTCCCCTGGAAATTCCAAAAGCTCTCCCTGCATCGCATTCTCAAGACCATGAATACGTGCGATTCCGTCTGCCACCTGAATGACTGTTCCTACATCAGCGACTTCGAGCTGGGAAGCGTATCTTTTAATCTGCTCCTTTATTACTGAGCTGATTTCTTCCGGCTTTAGATTCATGGAGCGCATTCACCTACTTTCAATTGTATTTTTGTCAAATCGCGGGTGAGTCTTTCTAATCTGCTGCTGACAGATGAATCCACCACTCTGTCCCCGATTCTGATTTTCATACCGCCTATGAGCGCGGTATCCACCTCAAAATGCATCTCAAATTTCACGTATTTTGTCGTGTCAAGAAGTCGTTTCTCCACAGCAAGCTTCTGCTCCTTTGAAAGCTCAAATGCAGATGTTACGTATGCTGTTCCGATATTTTGGTACTCCTTGACTCTGTCAAGAAAGTAGTCGAAAACTAATGTAAGCTCTTTGTAATGATTCTTTTCTATAATCATTCTCATAAGCCCTACCAGCTCCGCTGAAACTCTTCCCCCAAATATTTCTTCGATGATTCTGACCTTTTCTTCTTTATCAATCTGCGGATGATCCATCAGCTTTGAGAGGTCATCATTTGCAGCAATGATTTCCTTTACTGCTGTTACCTCGTCAGACAGGCTGGATAGCCTGTTGTCCTCAAGGGCAGCCTCAAACAATGCATCACCGTATACCTTAGATACTAGCTTAGCCATGTTGATTCTCCCATTTCCTTAAGTGTCTCTTCAACGAGTGTATCCTGAATGTCTGTGGTGATCGAAGCTGCGACAGCCTTTTGTGCCATAAGCGATGCTATCTGTATCATCTCCTGCTTCATATCATCCATGGCATGCTTCTTCTCAAGCTCTGCCTCTTCTCTGGCTCTCTTTATGATGCGTGAAGCCTCTTCCTTTGCATCATCCACAATCTTGTTCTGGTTTTTAAGCGCCTTCTGTCTCGCCTCTGTGAGAATAGCCTCGGCCTCTTTATCGATGTCCTTAAGCTTTCCCTCGTACTCTGCCTTTAGTGCTGCGGCACTTTCCTTGTCGGCAACAGCTGTGTTTATATCGCTTTCTATCCTGTCCTGCCTGTCCTTTAACAGCTTCCTTGCAGGGTTGAAAAGCAGATACGACATCAGCATGAAAAGGAAAAATACTGCAACTGCCAAAAGTACTGTATCAAAGAGCAACTGCGCATCCAGATTAAACAAAAATGTATATCCCTGTGCTAACAACTTTTACTCTCCTTTCCGTTGGCTGTATCGCCGCACGGTAATCCTCTGCGGCAAACCGTAATATACTATCCGAGCGGATGAACGAAAAGTAAAAGTAATGCAACAACGAGACCATAAAGACCTGTTGTCTCTGCAACCGCCTGTCCTAAAAGCATGGTTGACATAATCTGTCCTCTTGCTCCCGGGTTACGTCCTACGGCTGCTGCACCATGTCCTGCTGCGATACCCTGTCCAACACCAGGTCCGATTCCGGCGATAACTGCCAAACCTGCACCGATTGCTGAGCATGCTCTGATTAAATCCTGTCCATTGATATCCATAATTGAATCCTCCTAAAAATACATCTTATAGTTTTACTCATCCGTCTCACATGCCTGTGTAACGTATGTCATTGTCAGCATACAGAATACATATGTCTGAATTGCTCCTGAGAACAAATCAAAGTATACATGCAGTACTGACGGCCACGCTATGGCTATAAACCTTAGCAGACCATATACCAGCGCCATGATAACAGTTCCTGACAACACATTGGCGAACAAACGCAATGATAATGAGATAGGAATTGCAATCTCACTGATAATGTTGATTGGCGCCCATATAGGCAGCCACGGCGGCAGTGGTGAACACATACCGGTCCAGATATCCTTTGCGCTTTGATGCTTAGCCTTATTGAATCTGATCATGAAAAATGTAATAAGTGCAAGCGCCAGTGTGGTTCCGTAGTCGGCTGTCGGTGGTCTTAAGCCAAACAAGCCTGAGATATTACTCATCAGTATAAATATAAAAATCGTGCTGATGTAGTTTACAAACCTCGGAGCCCACTTACCCATGGTTCCCTCGACCATCTTGTCGAGCATCTCTACGATGAGCTCGATGATATTCTGAAAGCCGTCCGGTACTTCCTTTGCTTTTTTAAGCTTCCTGTTTGCCACTATAGCGAATATGACCATAATGGCCATCACTATGAGGATACAGGCATGCGATGTGGTAATCCAGACCTCCTGACCGAATACCTTTATCGAAAAAATACCATGGATCATAAAGTCGATATTGTCTGCGTTACTTTCCAGTAAAATCGCCTGATTCACATTATCACCTCCTCCTTATTAAGTTTACCTGCTGTTTCGCTACTCTGTCTCCATTTCGCCGGCGGAAGATGCATCACTTCTCCCGGAAAATCTGTCTGTCACCTTCATAAATAAAGGCTGTAAATACGCTGAAATCTTGAGTCCCAGCATACCGACAAAGGCCATTATCAGATTTCCAAAATCAAATAGTCCCAATATAAATAACAGGACCGCAACAACAATATACCTTAAAAGTGATTTTGCTACGATCCTGCGATTGGCATCCTTTTGTCCATATATGGCGGTCGCGTCATATATGACTGTGGCGATATTGACAGCCATACCAACAGCTATCGCTATCCCATACCATAAGCCGATAGAATATGAAATTTTGTCTGTGACAAACCATACCCCAATAAGCTGCACAACAATCCCGTAAAAAACTATCCCAAATACAAGTCCCGGCAATGCATCATTTATTCTTTTTAACATCCTTCTCTACCCTGCTAATACTGTCTGATATCTCTGTTTCCGTAGTACTCTGCCTGCCCGGTGTGTGTCTGACGGCTCTGCCATCATCCTCTGACTTCAGGAATTTTTGAACCATGCGGTATATATTGTTTGCCCCCGCAAACGCTCCAATGAAAAACAATGGAACAGTTACCCAGTCCGCTCCGGTCTTTTTCCCAATCCACACACCGGCCAGTGTGCAGAGAAATATCGGCACAATCATGTTGATTCCAAACTGGAAAACCATGATAAGTGCATTCATTACCTCTTTCTTATTATCTCTTTTCATATACAAATTATTATATCATTTTTATTGCTTTTGTCTACATTTTTATGTGTAAAATGCATAAAAAATACATGCGTTTCATGTTAAATCACGTCAATTTGACACAACAATTGCAGTATTATCACTATTCACGACGATTACTCCCATGTCAAAAGTCTCTGTGTACACCACAAGTGCTACAGCACAAGCGTCACCTCACGGCCTGTGTGCTCATACCTGCGAATTGTAACTCCCGCTGCCCTCAGCATCCTCTTTGAAGCTGTCACGCTGGCAGTGCCCTCGTACTTGTCACAGTCGTAGACTACTTCCCTGATGCCGGACTGTATGATTGCCTTAGCGCACTCATTGCATGGAAACAGGGTGACATATATGGTCGCTCCCTCAAGGCTTCCGCCCCTGTAGTTTAAGATGGCATTGAGCTCGCTGTGTGTAGAATAGAAATACTTGTTATCCTCTCCCTCTCTGGCCCAGGTGAACTCATCATCTGAGCAGCCAAGAGGAAAGCCGTTATAGCCCATGGAGAGTATCTTGTGCTCCGGGTCCACTATGCACGCACCCACCTGGGTATTCGGATCCTTCGAGCGCATGCCTGAAAGCATCGCTATGCCCATAAAATACTCATCCCAAGAGATATAATCCTTTCTCTTTTCCGAAGCTCCCATATATACACCTCCATTCAATATGGTCTATCACACATTTTATTACTTGGTTCCGAAAATTCTGTCCCCTGCATCTCCGAGTCCCGGCACAATATATTTGTGCTCATTGAGATGATCATCGAGCGCTCCTATATATACATCCACATCAGGATGTTCCTCTGTGAGTCTCTTTACTCCCTCAGGAGCTGCAATTATGCACATAAAGTGGATGTTTTTCACACCGCGCTTTTTGAGCATATCAAGTGCTGCCACTGCTGAACCACCTGTTGCGAGCATCGGATCTACCACAAATACCTCTCTGTTTGCGCAGTCTGCCGGAAGCTTGCAATAGTACTCGATAGGCTCTGCTGTCTCCGGGTCACGATACATGCCGATGTGTCCAACCTTTGCGGCAGGGATGAGCTCAAGCATGCCCTCCACCATACCAAGTCCGGCTCTTAAGATAGGAACAACTGCAAGCTTTTTGCCCTTTAATTCCTTTACAGTGGCCTTACAGATAGGAGTCTCAATCTCCACATCTGTAAGCTCCAGATCTCTTGTTGCCTCGTAGCACTCAAGCATCGCAACCTCGCTGACAAGTGTTCTGAAATCCTTTGAACCTGTGTCGGTTCTTCTCATAATTCCAATCTTGTGCTGAATCAGCGGATGATCCATAACTACTACCTTACCCATAATATTTGTTCTCCTTTGTCTTATATTGTGTTATATTTGTTTGTCTTTTATGTATTTGCATTTAAGCGCTTTACCAGCTTCTTAAGCGTAGCCCTGAGGCTTTCATAGCACAGTCCATAGCTTTGAAGTGTGCCGCCATAAGGATCCAGTATCTCAAGCTCATCGCCCACATACTGTGAAAGCACAAAGACCTGCTCCGGGTCGATATCGGCAAAGCTTTCTATAATGCGCTCGCGCTGTGATGACTCCATGGTAAATACCATAGTACTCTCCGTGATATCCGATTCCTCAAGCTGCGTTGACACCATGCCCTCCGTGGAAATGCCATTGCTTATGAGCACTGCCTCTGCCTTCTGATTGACCGGCTCCGGAAACTGGACAACAAGTCCTCTCGCCTCAATCTCCATCGGCACCTTGAGTACAAAGTCGTTCATGATGCCCTTTGCCATCTGCTCCCTGCATGTGCCGGTCTGTGCGACAAAAATGATTTTGTCATACTTCACATGTGTGTCTATCACCTGATGACCTGCCGCCTTTAGCATACGGTTCATGATGGCCTGTCCTATACGTGGTGTGGAGAAGCTCTCCGAGAAAATCACATCCACATCGAGCTCATCACAGTCCCTTAATATACGGTAAAGCTCATGGGCTATCGAATCCTCATCCGCCCTGCTTCCCATCGACAGGACAACATCTGCATCGTAAAACTGCTTTGTCTCCTCTGTCGCAATGACTGCTATCTTTTTGCCATCATCCCTGTGCGAAGCCACAAGCTCATTTATCTTTGCAATCACATGCTTTCTCGTACCGTCCACGATGACCATGTCAGCCTTTGGCGCATAGTGCTTGTACTTCATGCCGGGTGCCTTTGGCTTTCTCGTGTCATCTGCCGCTATGATTCCCGGATCTACGATAACCTCTTTGCCTAATACATTTGAAAGCATCTGTGGTGTGATATAGCCCGGGCGCAGCACCATAGGTGTATCCTCTGTCAGGTCAATGATGGTGGACTCTATTCCTATGCCAACCGGTCCTCCGTCTATAATCATGGCTATTTTGCCGCTTAGATCCTCAACCACATGTGCAGCCTCTGTAGGGCTAGGTCTGCCGGATGTATTGGCGCTTGGCGCCGCGATAAGACAGCCGCTTCTTCTTATGAGATCAAGCGCTATAGGATGATTCGGCATGCGCACAGCCACCGTGTCCATGCCACCTGTTGTGGCATAAGGCACTGCATCGCCCTTCTCCACTATCATTGTAAGAGGTCCCGGCCAGAAAGCATCCGAAAGCTTCCTTGCATCCTCCGGCACTGTCTTTGCGATGCGCTCCAAATCCGAAAAATCTGATATGTGTACAATAAGCGGATTGTCCGACGGACGCCCCTTTGCACTGTATATCTTCTTTGATGCCTCCGGATCTAAAGCATCACCGCCAAGCCCATACACTGTCTCTGTCGGAAACGCTACAAGCTCACCGGCTGCAATCAAATCACCTGCCTCCTGCATGAGCTTATGGTCTAAATTGTCCTGATCTATTTTTATAATTTTTGTTTCCATTTTATATCCTCACCGCACATACTACAGTAATATACCATGTGCAAACACCAGTTTTTCTAAATAATCATGTGTTTTTATTGTAACACTTCAGAGCCACCTCGAAAGCAGGAACATCTGCTGCTTACATGTAAACATGATGTATCAGCTTTTGTTCTCGGAGGTTCTGAATTGTTTTCTATTTATTATACAATAGTAACAATAGCATTTCAAGTTTTACTCAATATTTAGTAATTTTTATATAAGATTGTGTAAAAGTAAGTACAATTTTATTTGGCATTGCATTATTCTGTGTTTTGTACTACAATGCAGATAAGCCAATAACGGCGAATAATGATCATTATTTTATAAGGAGGATTTCATTATGGCATACGTAATTTCTGATTCATGCGTTAGCTGTGGTACATGTGCTGGTGAGTGCCCAGTAGGAGCTATCTCTGCTGGTGATTCACAGTACGTAATCGATGCAGATTCTTGTCTCGATTGTGGTACATGTGCTGGTGTTTGCCCAACTGGAGCAATCAGCCAGGGCTAATTTTTAGCATACTGTAAGAAAGAAAGACGACCTGTTATGGGTCGTCTTTTTATGTTGTAATCGTCTTTGTATTGTAATCATTTTTATACTGTAAGCGTTTTTTGCAGTAATTATTTTATAGCGTAAGCGTTGTCATGCATGCTCTACAGTCTCACCGGATTAAGCTCATGCGTATGCGTCTTGTCGCGCCCCTTCTTTCCCTTGGTGTCTGCAGCGCTTATTTTTGTATCTGCAGGCATGTCCGCATTCCTTTTCCTTGAAAAAAGCCCCTTTCTACGCAGATTTCCGCGTATGGCAGCGTCCAGCTTTTTATATCTCTCCTCCTGCGCGCTGTCCTGTTCGCGCATCAGATAGTTCATTTCCTTTAATATCCGCTCCTGCACATCAGTGGATATCTGCTGACTCAGCTCCTCATTGTTCAGTGCTATGGCTCTCCCCACGATATTGCTCATCAGCTCGCGAAACTCATCCATACGCTCATCTGCCGTGCGGCTTCGATATGTATGATTGTATCCCGGCAGTTCATCGTGATATGCCGGCTTATACCCTGACATCTCCTGTTTCACCGTCTGATTTGTGATATTCGTGTAATTTACAGGCTGCACGGATTTTTCCATAACCGCAGGATTCGGTGGATTTAATGGCTCACCTGGTGCATCCGAATGAAGCATATCGCGGATTGCACGAAGCTGATAGCCCTTCTCCTTGAGCTCCTTTATCCTTAAAAACTGCTTTATATTATCTCTCGTATAGTATCTGTGACCAAGTTCATTTCTGGGCACATCAAGTCCCAGCTCATCCTCCCAGTAACGCAACACATGAGTCTCCACATCCACGGCGGCTGCCGCATCGGAAATCATGTAACGTACTTTCTCCAAATTGAAGTCCTCCTGTCTGAAATTATATTTTATTCGCTATACGCTTTTGGCACATCGAAAAGAACCAGCACTGCGAAAAAAGTTATATCGCTGTACTGGTTCAATTATAGCCTTGATAGAACTCTCATTCAATTGGTTTCGGTCGCAACTTTCGACATAAGTGCACCTTGTAGTCATCCTCAGCCTCTATCTTAGCGTAACCTGCGAGCTCATCAATCAGCCTTGTGACTGTCATCTTTATCGGACGTTTTTTTTATTTCTTTATAGACCGTGGAAAATTTTTGGTTACCGTTCACATCCGCCCGTGAGAATCGTTGTGATGTGAGTGGATTTAATTCCCTCTGTCACTGTCTGCAAAAGTATGCGGTATGTATCCTCCACAAGCTCACAGTCCGACGGTTCAATCCCAAGCTCTGCAGCTTTTTTAAGAATGAACCTGACCTTGTCATCATCATGCTCCACCGCATAGATGTCATCAAACATACCTGCATAGTATCTGTCTAAAAATCTGCGCTTTGCAGCTGTCTCGATTTTTGTGCCTGATGTGGTAAGCACATACAGCTTCGTGCCTTTTTCCTTTGCCTTCATGGCATACTCCTTTACCTGCATCACAGGACGGCACCACTCATATGTATCCTCACCATGCTTACTGCAGTAGTCTGCCCACTGCACATCTGACATTCCTATCTGAAATTTTCCGTTTACCTTGTAGCACGGACTGCTTAAAGTGCCGTCTACGTCTATGAACATTGCCTGCATAGTGTCTGCTCCTATATAGTTAGTTTATGCAGCTATAATAAAATGATTAAAGGGTCAAAAGGTATTTTGCCCCTCATTTATGATTAATCAGTGGAAATTTCCTTAATCCTACCTGCTCATATCATAATAGCGCGCATATATTCCGTCCTGTGCCAAAAGCTCCTCATGTGTGCCTCTTTCAGCAATGCCACAATCAGCTACCACGAGAATTTCATCCGCATTTCTGATTGTCGAAAGTCTGTGGGCAATTGTGATAGTCGTTCTGTCCTTTGCCAGCTCCTCAAGACTTTTCTGGATAAAACGCTCGCTCTCATTGTCAAGGGCACTGGTTGCCTCATCAAGTATTAGCACAGGCGGATTTTTAAGGAACACCCTCGCAATGGAAATCCTCTGCTTCTGCCCTCCTGACAATCGGGTGCCTCTCTCTCCGACAAACGTATCATATTTATCCGGCAGTTCCATGATAAAATCGTGTATATTCGCCTTTTTGGCCGCATCTACAATCTCATCCATCGTCGCATCCGGTTTTCCATAGGCGATATTGTCCTTTATACTTCCCCCAAACAGATAAACATCCTGCGAAACCAGTCCAATCTGCGAGCGAAGGCTCTCAAGCGTGAGCTTTCTCACATCATTTCCATCTATTGTGACCCTGCCCTCCGTCACGTCATAAAACCGCGGAAGCAGTGAGCATATTGTCGTCTTTCCGCTTCCTGACGGTCCAACAAGCGCAATTGATTTTCCTGCCGGTATCTCAAAGGATACATGCGAAAGCACCAGTGTATCATCATCGCTATAGTGGAACGAAACATCCTCGTAACAGACATTTCCCTTTACATTTTTAAGCGGTTTTGCATCAGCAGCATCAACTATATCCGGCTCAGTTTCCACCACCTCTAAGAATCTTCTAAAGCCCGAAAGTCCCTTCTGCATCATCTCAGTCAGCTCTACAAGTATCTGGATAGGACTGATAAAGATGCCTATATACAGCGCATACATAGCAAGGTCGGATGCCTCCATCCTTCCATGCGCTATCAAAAAACCACCGAATACCAGTGTGACAAGATACATCATCCCCTGGAAAAATGCATTTCCGCTCATAAAGCTACCCATACATCTGTAATTTGCATCCTTTGAAATCAGGAAATTTTCATTACTTCTGTTAAATTTTTCCTTCTCGATACGCTCATTGGCAAATGACTGCACCACCCTTATGCCCGCCAGAGTATCCTGAAGACTCGAATTAATATCACCGATTTTTCGCCTGTTATCCATAAAGGTTTCCTGCATTTTCTTATTCTGTCCATATGAAAATACAAGCATAAGTACCACAAGAATAAGCATAGGAACCGCAAGCATACGGTTTATCATAAACAGAAAAATGAACGAACCGATTATCTTTATAAGCGATATAAAAAGATTCTCCGGTCCGTGATGCGCAAGCTCCGATATATCAAACAAATCGGATACGAGCTTGCTCATCATCTGTCCGGAATTATTCTGATCATAATACGAAAAAGAAAGCTTTTCATATTGGTCGAAAAGCTCCTTTCTCATGTCGCGCTCCATCCTCGCTCCCATCATGTGCCCCGCATATGTCACATAATACCTGCACGCAGTCTGTATGATATATGCCACCAAAAGGCCTATTGTAATAGGAATCAGCGCAGAAACGATTTTTCCCGGTGCTCCTGCAAAAAGGGTTTTGGTCAGCGTGCGAAGCAGCTGCGGAAACGCCAGATCTATGGCACTGATTATTGTTGCGCAAAGCAGGTCTATGAAAAAGACTGCTTTGTAGGGTTTGTAGTATTTGATGAATTTCTTTAATGTTTGCATGGTGTTCTCCTGGGATGTTCTTTTTAAAACAATTTGTTTCTCAACGTACATCATTATATATAGGTAAACCTATATATGCAATAGGATAACCAATGAAAATCTCACCGAATATTAGTATAATCCAAAAAGAAGCACATGCAGCTTGCCACCCTATCACCATCATTGCGATACAAATGAGGCTGATCGGTCTCAAACTTATACACCTGTCCCCTATGGATTTCCTGCACATGATCGTGACACTCGACTGTCAGCACACCGTCCGTGACTGTAAGATACTCGCGTGTTTTCTCGCCGTGCCCACCGCTTGTATACACGCCGCCCGGCTCCACGTCGATACGGTATACCTCGACCTCCCTTGAGTCCTCGTATGGGAAGCAGGTCCATACCCTGTACTGTCCCAAAAGCTCCTTTGTCGGTACCAGATCATCCGGAGATATGAGCGCATAGTCCACTCTCGGCGGATCTATAAGTCTTTGAAACTCAATTCGCAGACCGCTAGTGATTTTACCAAGCACTCCGATAGATGGATTCGCTGTGCCCTTTTCTATCTGAGCAAGCATGCTTTTACTCACACCGGTCTGTTCCGCTACCTGATCTAAGCTCATGCCCTTTGACTGGCGTATTCTTTTTAAATTTTCAGATACATTGTGTGACAGATAATCCATACTCATATCTCCGTTTTTGCATTTAATTTTCTAACTATACTGTTTATAATCATATAAGGTAACTATTCGGAATAGTTACCTTACATGTTGTATTTTATAAGTTTTACAGTGCCCTGCGATACAGCATCTCGATATCGCACTGGCGTGAAGCCCTTGGATTGACAGCAATGTTGCCGCTCTTCATGGCATCGACAGCCATAGGCTCTATCCTGCTTTCTATCTCTTCCTTTGTGACTGTTCCTGTTTTGCTGGCATTGTTGATTGCGATGGTCAGATTCTCAGGGATTCCAATATCTGTGCAAAGCTCTCTGATTGCATCTACCAGCATCATCGGCTCAAATTCGTCCACATATGCAGGAATCGGGCTTATATCATTGTAGATGGTCAGATACTTTCCATGATCTGCAAGTGCATTGTACTCTGCGATTACAGGAAGCAGCACTGCATTTGCCACTCCGTGAGGCACATCGAAAAATGCGCTGACCGGATGACTCATCGCATGCACATTTCCGAGCCTTGCAAATGAGAATGCTATTCCTGCAAAAAGTGAGCCTGTCATCATGGCTTCTGCAGCCTCGATATCGTTTCTGTTTGCTACAAATCTGCGGATATTTTTACCGATAAGTGCCATCGCTTTTTCTGCCAGTGCATCAGAAAATGGCGATGCCGCTGTGGATACATACGCCTCCTCTGCATGGATAAATGCATCAATTCCGCAGGCTGCCGCTACGCTTGCCGGTGCTGTTGTGATGAGCTGGGCATCGAGGATTGCATATTTTGGCAATATCTCGTAGCTGAATACTGTGAGCTTATAGTTTCTGCTATGATCTGTGATTACAGAGAATGCTGTCACCTCTGAGCCGGTTCCTGCGGTGGTTGGTATCGCAATGAGCGGTACGATTGGTCCCGGCACCTTGTGTGCTCCCTCATAGTCTGTGACGCTTCCGCCATATTTGGCAACCACACCCACTGCTTTTGCCACATCCATCGGTGAGCCGCCTCCGAATGCCACGATAAAGTCTGCGCCCGACTCCAGGTATTTTGCTGTGGCTTTCTCCACTGTTGTGACAGATGGATTTGCCTCTATATCTGTAAAAGTGTCTGCTTTTATGTCAACTGATACCAGATAATCTGCTGCCTTTTTTACAAGTCCCATCTTCTCAAGATGCGGTCCTGAAATAATGAGCGCATGCTTTCCTCCAAGCTTTTTGGCTATTTCCGGCAGCTTTGAGAGACTGCCCTTTCCCACTGTGATGTCCTGTGGCACCGAGAAATTAAATGTTTCCATATATAATCTGTCCTTTCTGTTTCCTAGCTTGCTTTCTTTGCAAGTACCCTGTCTATTGCAGCATCGATAACCTTATCCAGTTCAACCTCATCAGCCTCCGGCATAAGTGTTGCAGCATCCTCATCTGAAATGAGCTCAACAAGTGTACCAAATGACTCCTTGTATTTCTTTTTACAGAAGACGAAGAATACCACGCCGAGCGCACACCATGCAAGCACGATGCCCCACTCCTGGGCGATAAGTGATCCGCCGCTTCCCGGTATGCAGTACATTGCAACCATGAAGCCTGACATGATGACCGCCATCGTTCCAAAGAACTTGTATGCGGGAACCTTGTAAGGTCTTGGCATATCCGGCTTCTTCTTGCGAAGAATAATGAATGAAAGAGCAACCATGCAATATGCCACACAGCAGCCAAAGTTGCCGGCATCACTGATCCATACGAGCATCTTTCTGCCTGCAAAAGGTGCAAGCATTGTGAGAGATCCGATGAGAATCAGTGCATTGATTGGTGTCTTGTGCTTTGGATGAAGCTTTGCAAAAAACTTTGGAATCATGTATGACTCTGCCATTGAGTACATGGCACGCGAGCCACCGAGCAAAAATGAGTTCCATGAGGTTACGATACCGCACATTCCGCCGACTATTATAACCTTTGCCATTATCTTTGTGTTGAATGCGGCAGCCATTGCATCTGCTGTGACAAGTCCTGTTGCCTGCTCTGAATCAACAATTGCCTGTGGGCCCATGACAAGACCTACCGCAACAATGACAAGTGCATAGAACACAACTGCCAGAACTACTGATAATATAAGTATTGAGCCGATTTTCTTTGCCGGAACATTGATCTCCTCAGCCGCCTGAGGTATTACGTCAAATCCGATAAAATAAAATGGTGACAGTGCTGCCACTCCGATAATTGCCTTTACGTTCAGACCTGCAGAGCTGCTTGCAAACATCTGTCCGTCCAGGTTATCAACTGTTCCATTGATTACCGATGCAATTATCAACAAAATTCCGGCGCCACCAATAATACATGTGAGTACAGTCTGCAAAACCGCTGCTGTCTTTGCGCCAATAATGTTTATCATCATAATTAAAAATGCGATAACTATTGCTACAATCAGCCATGAAGCGTAGATATCAAAGCCTGCTACCGTATACAGGTAGCCCTTCAAAAAGCCCGGCCACAGATATGTGATGATTGTTGGGAAAGCGCACGCCTCAAAGCATGCCACACTGACATATCCAAGGATAATCATCCACGTACATATGAATGAGCCTGTCGAACCCATTGCCTTGTAGCTGAATACATGCTCGCCACCGCACTGAGGCATGGCTGCTGTCAGCTCCGCGTAGGTCATTCCCACGAAAAATATCATGATACCGCCGATTACGAAACCGATTGCGGCACCGAGCACTCCGCCCTTTTCAATCCAGCCTCCGGTTGAGACAACCCAGCCCCAGCCAATCATGGCTCCAAATGCAATTACAAGTACGTCCCAGGCATTCAGGACTTTGTTAAATTCTGATTTTTTCTGTTCCATTACTTGTCACCTCCAGCTTCTGTCTTACTTTCATTCTCTACCACTTTTCTTGCCAGAGACTCAATAAGCTCCGCTGTGCCATCCACTCCCAACAGGCTGCTGTCTATAAGCATATCCCTGTTGTGTCTGTCGCCTCGGTTGCTTCCTGTCAGCGCCATATGACGCTTATGATAACGCTTATCCTTTTCAGTGATAAAAAGCTTTGCATCATCCTCCGACAAATTGTGGCTCTTCATTACGTTTTCAATCCTCACTTCATCCGGTGAATATATGAAAATACGTAAAATCGGTTTATGTTCCTTTAGTATATAGTCTGCTGAACGACCGATAATCACGCATGACTCACGGTCTGATAATTTTCTGATTATGGTTTTCTGGACGTGAATTGCACGCTCTGTGAGATCTGCATATTTGGAGAAAGAGCCTCTGACATCACCCTCTGCACCTTTTCCGGCGATGGTGATACCTTCCTCAACCTTTTCCATGATATCCTTGGGAATACCGACCTCTTTTATGATTTCATCTACAGTATCCCTGTCATAAAATTTGATTCCCAGGTCTTTAGCAACCTTTTTGCCAATCTGGTTTCCTTTAGCGCCATATTCGCATCCTATTGTAATAACAAGATGTGCCATTTCGTTCCCCTCGCTTTTCTTAGTTGATATGAAAGTCGCTAAGGTATGCATCGACGATACCTTTTGACCCTTTAGTCATATGCTTTTATATAAACTTGTTCCGCTTAGTTACCTATATTCTTTGTTTAAAAGAAGGGCGCACGAAGCTAATCGTGACGCCCTTGTCCTTTTATCCGGCTCGTAAAATCTGCCGCAATATATTCTGTTGCCTGCTTCAAATATAATTCAAACCTTCTATGAAAGTGACTCAACAGTCTCCTTTATAATATCAAATGCCTTGTCGCACTCTTCCTCGCTTACGATAAGCGGTGGAACCATACGGATGATATGGCTTCCGATTGCTGTGATAAGCATATGACGGTCGAAGCAGCCATGCTTTACATCTACACCTGAGATTGTATCGTCAAACTCAACACCAACTAAGAGACCCTGATGTCTTACCTCTTTTACGTGTGGAAGCTTCTCAAGCTTAGCTGCGAAATAATCACCAACCTTCTTTGCATTTCCGGCAAGATCTCTGTCAAGCAGCTCGTTTACTTCTGCAAGTGCTGCTGCACAGCATACAGGATGTCCACCAAAGGTTGTACCGTGTGAACCGGCTGAGAATGCTTTTGAAACCTCCTCTGTAGCACAGATAGCACCGATTGGCATTCCACCGCCAAGTCCCTTTGCCATAGAAACGATATCAGGCTTGATGCCGTAGTTCATGTAGCTCATTACAGCTCCGGTTCTGCACCATCCTGTCTGAACCTCATCGATAAGGAGGAGCATGCCCTTCTCATCACAAAACTCGCGAAGTCCCTTCATGAATTCAGGTGTTGCAGGATGAACACCGCCCTCGCCCTGTACAGGCTCAATCATGATAGCGATTGTGTTCTCTGTGCAAGCATCCTTGAAAGCCTTTAAGTCATTGTAAGGAGCATATGAGAAGCCATATGTCATAGGACCAAATCCCACCTGGCATCCGTTTCCAGGCTGTCCTGTTGCTGACATAGCACCGAAGGTTCTGCCGTGGAAGCCGTCCTTTGCAGTTACGATGTGATATCTGTTTGGACCATATTTCTCTATACCATATTTACGAGCCATCTTAATCATAGCCTCATTTGCCTCAGTTCCTGAGTTCTGGTAGAAAATCTTGTCCATTTCGATAGTCTTGCAAACCTTCTCAGCAAGCAGAGCCTGTGGAATGGTGTATGGATAGTTGAAAGTATGCATGATGTCATCCACCTGATCCTTGACTGCTGCAACAACCTTAGGGTTTCTGCTGCCGGCATTGTTTACGGCGATTCCTGCGTAAAAGTCAAGGTATGGTGTGCCATTCTCATCATACAGATACATGCCCTCCGCAGTCTCAGCGATGAAATCGAAACGCTCATATGTCTCAATCATATACTTCTTTACTTTGTCTTTGATGTCCTGTGCTGTTAATCCTGTGTCTTTTAATTTCATAATATATTGCCTCCTAATTTAAATATCCTTGTGATTTTGATAAATAAAAAAGAGCAAAGTGCTTCACCGGTTAGCGTCTTTGCTCTTAAATATTCATAATTAATATGTAGTTGTTTGTTCGTTTTCTTTTGTGTATTATTTTGAACAAGTAAACAATATCACGTTCAATATATTGTGTCAACAATTTTTATCAAAAATGCGAAATACCTCACAATTAACACTTTAAAGGTGTTTATTCTTAAAATTATTAACATAAATCGCCATTTAATGCTTAAAATATTATTTTAATGTAATGTTTTGTGCATTATATTGTCTGTACATTATTCTGTTGCTATGTTCCTTTTCATCATTTATATATATTATAAAGAACATGATACACATACCACATTATACGTATTTCTTTCCATTAAATAAAAAATCCGGGTACTCTCATTTGAGTACCCGGTCCATTCACCTGTTGCTATGCATTCTTTACAAGCTCCGGTTTACGGAAGGTACGGAACAATCCAATCTGCTCCAGTGCCTTTGCAATGCCGAAAAAGACAATTGAATCTATCGGCCACATAATAAGGTTCTTCAGTGCACGCATTGGAAGGATTGCCATCAATGCCTGTCCATACAGTACCTGCAGACACAGAGTATTGAGAATGACATTGCAGATGAGCATTACTACAAACTTCGCAGCAAGCACTCTCCATATGGTAAGCTTTTTCTTATAAAAGAAACACCCATATAAAACACCTGCAAGCATTACAACAAGTGTAAGCTGTGGACAAAATGGTCCTGTAGGCTTCATCAGATACTTGATTATGTCAAGCGCTCCGTGGAAAACAGCTCCGGCAACCGGTCCAAACAGGTAATCAACGATACCATTTGGAATACCGGAAAAACCGATACGGATAAGCTGTCCATATTCGATGGAGAAATATCCAAGGATAACGGCAACTGCAGCAAGCATTGCCATAGTTGTGATGGTTCTGACCGATTTAAGCTCTCGGGCAGAATCGGTGAACAAAGTAACGAATTTTTTCATTAAAAAATTACCTCCTTTGCAGACCTCACCGAACTACAACAGGAGATAATTAATATCTTCGGATGCAGCGGGATGCGACTCATGTACCGCAAGATTTTCTTTTCGTCCGGGTGACAACTCCCTGTTCATCCGGCACTTAACGCACATGTGTCTACTCTGCTAAAATTTATTTATTTGTAACGTATTAAAGTATATCACACTCTAATATCAAATCAAGTCTTTTTATTCAATATAATAATTAAAGGGCCAAAACACCTTTTGACCCTCATATCTTATCGTATCCTATTATTTTATTTACTCTATCTTGGATCCGGACGATGCTTCATGTCACGGATAGGAATATTGGCAACGAGTGCCGGAACCATTCCGTTGTTAGAATCAGACTCTGTCTCTGTGATTTTCACGTCAAGAGCTTCCGCATCAATATCCATATAGCGGGAAATAACCTCAATGATATCCCTTTTCATCATCTCCATCATCTCCGATGAGCAGTTTGCACGGTCAGAAACCAGCACCAGCTTCAGGCGATCCTTTGCAACATTACCAGAAGATTTCTTTTTAAATAAATCCATTATACCCATGGTACGTATCCCCCTTTAATTTTTCTTAAACATATCCTTTAGCTTTTCAAAGACACCATGCTTCTGGTTTAAATCAAGGAAAGGAACCTCCTCGCCCATGATACGGCGGCAGATATTCATATATGCCTTTCCTGCAAGGCTGTCTGAACCGACTAACGGCTCACCACGGTTTGTAGAAATAACAATCTGCTCATCATCCGGTACTGCACCGATTAAGTTGACTGCAAGGATCTCTGTTACATCATCCACATTCATCATATCACCGCGCTTAACCATATCGACACGCAGACGGTTGACAATCAGATCAATGCGCTTCATCTCATTTGCCTCGAGAAGGCCAACAATACGGTCAGCGTCACGGATTGCTGATACCTCAGGTGTAGTAACAACAAGTGCACGGTCAGCTCCTGCAACGGCATTCTTGAAGCCCTGCTCGATACCTGCCGGGCAGTCAAGCAGAATATAGTCAAACTCCTCACGAAGCTCATTGATAAGCTCAACCATCTGCTCCGGTGTAACAGCATCCTTGTCCCTTGTCTGGGCTGATGGAAGCAGACACAGATCAGGATATTTCTTATCCTTGATAAGAGCCTGACGGATACGACATTTGCCCTCAACGACGTCTACGAGATTGTATACAATACGATTCTCAAGTCCCATAACAACATCCAGATTACGCAGTCCGATGTCAGTATCAATCATAACAACCTTTTTATTTAACTGTGCAAGACCTGTACCGATATTTGCTGTGGTTGTGGTCTTGCCCACACCACCCTTTCCTGATGTGATAACGATTACTTCGCTCATGAACTTTCTTCCTCCTACGTTCCTAAATGCTATTTAAAATATTTTTAGTAATTGGTTCGATGTAAATATATCCATCCTTTGCGATGGCTATCTGTGCCTGCTCCTGCACCGGCTTTTCCTTGCGCCTTACCCTGTGCTTTGGCTGAGGCTCGTCCGGACTCTTCGCAATCAAATCACCAATCTGAATCTGAATCGGCTGCATGTCAAGTGCAAATACAAAACAGCTCCTGTCACCTGTACATCCGGCGTGAACATTTCCCTTTAATGCACCAAGAATAACGATATTGCCCTGAGCTATAATCTTGGCTCCCGGATTGACATCACCTATGATTGTGACCGAAGACTCGCTGGTAATCACCTGGCCTGACCTGAGCGTACCACGGTAAAACTGCTCCGGAACACTGACTGTTGCAACATTCTCGCACTGCTTCTGCACTGCCTCATTAAATGCCTCAACCTGCTCCTTCATAATGGCTTCCTGCTCGGTACCACTCTCCACAATGCACAAAATCTCAATTGTGGTATTTTCCTCAATAGCTGCAATTATCTGCTGCTGTTCATCATCTGAAAGATGCCTTCCCTCAAATGAAATAGCAAGCTTTGCGTTTTTAAAAAAATTGGCGGATGCCTTAAACTTCTCTACAACTGCCTTTATCAAATCAGCAAATGACATATCCGCATCTAAAACTAAATTGATTCCATATTTATTACTCTTTATCGTAACCGACTGTGACATGAGTACCTCCAATATCATTTAATATGAAATTCATTACTTTTAATTATACATTTTTATGTGGCTTCACGCAACCTTTTTCTGTAGGCTTCATAGGCTATTTAATTGCCATATTAATTACATCAATAACTATTTTTACCTGCTCTCTTCTATACAAGAAAAGCCCCACCGAACAGATTTGTCTATCCAATGGGAATTGCCATATTTGTTATTAAAACCGTTTTCCCTGTACCGACCAAACCATAAACAATTGAATTTGTGTCATTTGCATAATACTACTAATTACATTTTGTTGTTCATCAATCGATCACTTTTTAGCGATCACCTCTTCTATTATTTTGCTCTATATCCATCTTTCGATTTGGAAAGAGTTCCATCCATATATCTCTTTCCACATTTTTCAAAACACTCGTATGCATCTGCCGCAAATGCAATAACATTTCTAACATCAGGATCTTTCATATCTAAATACATTGCTTGATTCTTGTAATCGGACACAAACCAATATCTATAAAATATATCCCCAAAATCCTCAACATACTTAGCTACCCCTCTTAATTTGGGTAGTGTATCCGCAAGATGCAACCCATGAGGATCAACAATAGACGGCATTTCTTCTCCATTCACTTTTTCAAAGAATATAAAGTCCGGATGCAATGTCTTTCTGTCATCGCCTAATCTATATGCAATTCGTAAAGATTGCCCTGTACTCTTTCCTACGGGATTTCTATACCAACATATTATATTAGGATTCTTTAATTCATGCATAACAACAGAATCTTCTGATTCATATAAGTTAAACCACGCCATATGTGTTTTAGGATCATTTACAACATGCTTTGGATACTTCTTTCCCACTGCATCCTGTTTATCAAAGCTTGGCTTATCCAGGAACACGGTATGCGGTATTCCATGTCTACTCATACCTGATGAGAACTGATTTCTAACTGATGATGAACATTTGGCTATTATCGAATCATATTTTTCAGTCATCTTTTCAAGTTTGTTCCTTGCCCCATCTTTTACTGCATCTACTATTTCTTTTACTGCCGCGGCAGCAGCTATTTCGACATTTATATCAATAGGATCTTTACCACTTAGCATTTCCTGCCTAAAAAAGGCATTTGTGACACTTGGGGATAATGTAACTTCTGCTCTTCTCTTTGCGTTTGCTATTGCATACGAATCAGCATCGTCCTCAAAAATCTTCGTTTCCCTTGAACTTGAATCTAGATACTGAAATTCGATTTTTTTTGACTTCGCACGTAAAACAGTATTCTTTGCATTTTCAAATTCTTCGGCATATGTAATGATAGACTCATTTAAAGCTCTCAGCATCGCGTCAATAGTTTTCTCTACCTCTCCTGGCTCTTCAAAATCATCTAACTTTTGTGAAGATTTTTTTGTCTCATCATCTTTTTGCGTTTCTGTATAGGTTATTTCTTCTTCCTTGTTTTTCCCCGCTAATACATCATTTTTACTTTCCGCATCTTTGATGTATAAGTTTTCTTTGCTAAGTGAATCATCAGGAATCATCTCATCTGATGATAATTCTCCATCTGTTTCAGAAATATCATTCTCTTCAAGCATTCCTGCATAAGATATTGCACCATCTATATAATTTGACGTCGAATGTGCTCTTTCCTTTGATGCAATCCCAGTAAACACTTTGTCAATTCCAAAAGAATCATCCCACTCAACATCAACAGGCTTTGTTACTATTTCTCGACCAGATGATTGTGATATTCCACTATAATCATCATTGCCTTCTTCAGTTAGATATTCAACTACCTTATCCAATGTTACCGGGTCAAAATAAGGCAAATAGCAACTTACAGAATTGAGCAATTCAAGACTTACTGATTCTGCTAATGGAGTACGTACCATACGACCTATTAACTGCGCTATATACGTATCATCACTATGAGATCTCATCGAAAAAATAACTTCCGCTCTCGGACAATCCCATCCTGTGCTTATTGCTTCTTTTGCAAACAAAACCTTTATATCTGTCTTTCTTTGCACATCTTGCGGTTCTACAGACTTAACCTCATATGGATCAAGATGCATATCACCCTCACCACTTATAACATGTGCAAATGCTTGTTTTCTATCCAATGTAGGTATTTTTTCATATATCTCAGCACATATTTGCCGAAGCTTATCATGAGATACATTATTCGGAACTTGGACAACCATTAAGGGCTTTACCACAGTAATATCATTTTGGTTACAATACATCTCCCATACCTTTGTGGATTGAATAAAATTCTTACATGCCTGCGTCAAATATATATTATATACAGCTGCGCCTTCTGTCGGAGCCTGTAAAATGATCTTATCTTTTAACAAACCACTTGCCTGTACATCAACTGGACTAACTTTTACGGTTGGGTAGGGCACTCTATCACTTCGAGTTGACATCGCATCTGTAAATCTTTTGGGTGTTGCGGATATTCCTACAACTACAGGAATTGGTGTTTTCCCGTCTTCCCCATCTATTATTTTTGAGGTAATTGTTTCTCCGGCACTATCTGTTGTATCATTACTTCCTAACCCTTTATGTGCTTCATCAAATAACATATACAAATGCACTGTAGAATCATGTATGGTTCTTTTAAGTAATTCCCAGAATGTAAGCGATTCGCCACCCTTAGTCAACAACCCCGAACTTGAAAGTTTTTGTCTATTCAAAAAATAAATATGTCCCGGCTGTAGCGAGTTATGGTCTCCAGTAAAAGTATTCTCTATTGTTTCAATTAGCGATAAGTCTAGATCTGTAGCTTCTCGAAATTTATATATTGTCTGTTCATTTAATGTAGGACTATCTGACACCCACAATACAGTAGCGCTTGGATCTCTCTCTATTCCCCATTCTGGATTACCATTAAATATTGCTTCTATAGCTGATGCAACCATAATAGTCTTTCCCGAACCCGTAGGTGCGGAAAGACAGCAAGATGCAGGATCTCCATCTCTATAATATGCGTCCTTTGCTTTAAGCATTTTATCAAGTAATGCCCTTGTTGCCTGTACTTGAAAATCTTTTAATTCGAATTTCATGTTATCTTCCTCCTTACCCTATTGCAGTTATTTCAAAGGATCTCAGATAGCTTTCATAGAGCTGCATTACTTTTCTATCTCGCAGTTCCATGCACAAACTTCGATATCTTTCTGCCACGTCAGTTACAATAAATACAACCTTAATCTGATCTTTGTCATTTATCTCTTCAATAAATTTCTTTGTATATCTTGTTTCATATAATATTGCGTATGTTTCACCAATATTATATCCTTTCTTTCGTTCCAGAACTGCGCCTTTGCATCCTCCGCTCATCCATAATATTGGAGCAATACTATCAAATGCTAAATCAGCACTTACTATTGATGGTTCCAAATATTCAAGATCATAAAATACGACATTCTCACTAAAACCATCTGCCATTGGGAATTGATCTATTACTGAAGGATCTGGTATTTTTTTCTTTACATATATATGCCTATTTTTCACTTCTTTTTTGGTTTTTTTACTCATTACTGATAATTCATTATCTTCACAAAACTTTTCTGTTTCTATCCCATAACTACCTGCAAGTTTTTTCCCAGTATAGTCTTTTCCAGTAATCGCTGCTGTTATCCTCGGTATAGTGATATAACGTGCTATACCATATTTTTCCCATTCTTCATCACCCTGACGTAGTTTCTTAGAAGTAAGCGTTTTTGCTTCTTCATCTGATACCTCATTATTTGTAATATTTGGAGGAAGTATATTTACTATATCTCCGCGCACAACAGGTTTTTTCCACATTCTAACGAACTCAGGTTTAGACGCTTCATAAACCAACCCATATCTACGACCGTGTATATAGTCTTTAATATCTCTAGCTAAAATCTCATCATATTCTGATGCTTTTGCTACAAGCTCCTCTAACTTCATTATACTTGCCCCCTTCTATATATCCGCTCCATCTTCTTTTAAGCGACAGTATCTATCATATGAAATGATCACATTTTGCGGTTTACTGTTCTTGTTAACCATCACCACATTATCGTTCTTAGCAACACTTTCGAAGATCCTTGATGCCTGTCCACGCAAAAACTCTGTTGCGGTATGATTTTCTGGGATCAATACTTCTTTCTCCATAATATCGCCTTTCTCATTACTTTTATCCTCCGTTTACAAATATAAACGAGAGGGTTTCCCCTCTCGTAAATCACTGATTACTTTTATAATATAACATGTTTTCACCAAATAATAAAGACAAAAAAAGAAGGTGTATTTCAACCTTCTATTAATCGAAATATTTTATTTTGAATTAAGATACTTCTCATACTGGTTCTTAACCATATCAGGAAACATAGTAAATGAATCTCCTGTACTAATCATTATAACATCATAATTCCCAGTTTCCTTATTAGTTATTTCAACCATTCTGTAATGATGTTCTTCATTATTAACCCTCGTAATTTTTGAACTTCCACTGCCATCCTTTGCTCTATAAAAATATTCCTGTCCATTTAGTTTAAATTGATCATCATAATTCTGCAGTATTAATTTCTCCTTTTTTTAACATATTGAAAATTTTTATGCAACTTTTATAAATCTATTATTTCCAATCCAATTTTCTCCACTAACGAAAAACCAAATTATGAGATATCGCTATACAGTCTGAAATCTTATAACATATTCTTTATAATTGTCTTTGCAAATCTTTAACCTTTTGCCTTCTTTTCATATTATCCTCTTCTAAGAAAGCTAATAATAATAGCTGATATGTATCGTCATACCATTCTTCAAACTCTTCTGATGATAATTGTTGTGTGAAAACCTCAGCCTTTTCCCCCTCTACATTATTGTGACGAATATTCAGTTTATTCAATAAGCAACCTATTTCACTTGCCAATGAATTATTGATTGATTTAATCTGTTTCTTTTTCCCCTCAAACTTATCTGCTAACAATTTTAGAATTTGTTTCTTACGCGACAAATCACCTTTTAACAAATAATGATTATATTCAATAACAGGATATGCCGTCTCTTCATCCATAATTTCAGCAACAGCCGTAGTTGCTGCGCTCTTTTCAACCAAAATAGTCCTTTCTTCTTTCTCAAATACTTTTATCTCATAATTAAGACTATTCACCACATTTACTACATTCTGATACAACATCTTGAATTCTTTGCTCCATTCTGAATCCTCAGGCATATATGCATCGCACACTGCCATTACATTAAGAATGTACTCTAATAATACCAGAACTTTTTTATCATCCAACCCTTCTTTTATATCTTCATTTGTTATTCCTAATCTTTCTCTCATCTGTTTACTTGATATAACATATTTTCTATTTTTCCATAAATGTATACATTCTTGGTCGAAATAATCTTCAATACTATAATTAATATTGAAACCATAAATCCTTGCGGTCTATTTAGCTTGTTTCTTGACTACTCAGGAAAAATATTTCTACCCTCG
>OLOH01000244.1_pt1 | contig 44565 bp, 36 predicted proteins | sample 1673221 | NCBI WGS metagenome assembly OLOH01 (sample SAMEA3136767, study PRJEB25190) | human gut metagenome
GTTAGGTTTTCAAAATTTGACTGTTTGAGGCGTATGCCGAGTTTCAAATTTTGAATGCCTGCTTTTAGCAGAATTTTGCCCCTTTAGTATTACCCGCCGACGGAACCTGAACAGGAAAGGATTCCTAACTTTTATTCCGGTCCGAGTAGCCGTCGCCTGATAAATTAAATACCAATTCTATACGATTCCCTGAGCTGTCATAGCATCTACAACTTTTTCAAATCCTGCAATGTTAGCTCCGGCAACATAGTTACCTTCCATTCCGTAACGTTTTGCAGCATCGTCCATGTTGTGGCAGATGTTTACCATGATGTTCTTCAGTTTTGCATCTACTTCTTCAAATGTCCAGCTAAGTCTCTCGCTGTTCTGTGACATTTCAAGTGCAGATGTAGCAACACCACCAGCGTTTGCAGCTTTACCAGGTGCAAAGATCACACCATTCTCCTGCAGATACTGTGTTGCTTCTAATGTAGTAGGCATGTTAGCACCTTCGCATACAGCTACGCATCCGTTAGCAACTAACTGTTTTGCATCTTCAAGGTGAAGTTCGTTCTGTGTAGCACATGGAAGAGCAAGGTCAACCTTAACAGACCATACACCGCGTCCTTCATGATATTCTGAATTAGGACGGTAGTTCTTGTACTCTGTCAGTCTTGCACGTTTTACTTCTTTGATTTCTTTTAATGCTGCAACGTCGATTCCGTCCGGATCATATACCCATCCTGTAGAATCACTTGCTGTTACAACTTTAGCTCCAAGCTGCTGAGCTTTCTGGATTGCATAGATTGCAACGTTACCAGCTCCGGAAACTGCAACTGTCATTCCCTTGATGTCTTTTCCGTTGATCTTTAATAATTCTTCTGTTAAATAGAGAAGTCCATATCCTGTAGCTTCTGTTCTTGCTAAAGATCCGCCGTAGCTTAATCCTTTTCCTGTCAGAACACCTTCATACAGGCCTCTGATTCTCTTGTACTGACCGAACATGTAACCAATCTCTCTTGCACCTGTTCCGATGTCTCCTGCAGGAACATCTGTGTCAGCTCCGATATATTTGCAAAGTTCTGTCATAAAGCTCTGGCAGAATGCCATTACTTCTCTGTCTGATTTTCCCTTAGGATCGAAGTCAGAACCACCTTTACCTCCGCCGATTGGAAGTCCTGTCAGTGAGTTCTTGAAGATCTGCTCAAATCCAAGGAATTTGATGATACCAAGGTTTACAGATGGGTGCAGACGTAATCCTCCTTTGTATGGTCCGATTGCGCTGTTAAACTGTACACGGTATCCTGTATTAACCTGAACCTGTCCTTTATCGTCTACCCATGGAACACGGAATTTGATCTGTCTTTCAGGTTCAACAAGTCTTTCAAGAAGAGCGTCTTTTCTGAATTTCTCCTCGTTAGCCTCTACAACAACTCTTAATGACTCTAATACCTCTTTTACTGCCTGGTGGAATTCTGGCTCTGCAGGATTCTTAGCTACTACTTTCTCCAGTACTTCATCAACATATGACATAGCTTTCTACCTCCTAAAATAATATACGTATCCTTTTCAAAAGCGTCCCTGTCCAACAATTTGTCCAAATGCTGCGATCCAGCCGCCGGCTGTTTTTTCTACACGCTTTGGAATAAAAAAGCAGATGACTTACGCCATCTGTTTTTCTCTGACGCCTTTGTCCTTTACTATTGTAAAGCAAACAAGTGTATCTGGCAAGATTTTTTTTACAGTTTTTATTATTTTTTGCAACTTTTTACAAAACCCTTGCAGATTTTGCAAGGGTTTTGTGCTTTTTCTCATGTTTTATTCATTTTTATGAAACAGATTGTGCTCTAAATTGCATTTATTATAACACAAGGATGCCAATTTTCATCTCATTACCGGAAGTCTCAGACACCTGAACATTCATTATTTGAAGTATTTTACTCCTGATTCGAAGATCTTCATATCCTGTTCTCCGTAAATGTTCATTGCCACACTTCTGTTTCTTCTTTCTGAATGCGCCATCTTACCAAGTACACGTCCGTCCGGGCTTGTAATACCTTCGATCGCACAGTAAGAACCGTTGACATTCCATTCTTCGTTCATTGTGATATTTCCTTCCGGATCACAGTACTGTGTTGCAACCTGGCCATTTGCGAATAACTTGTCCAGCCATTCTTTATTTGCAACAAATCTTCCTTCACCATGAGATGCAGGGTTGGTGTATACTCCGCCAAGTTCTGCTTCTCTGAGCCATGGAGATTTGTTCGTTACTACTTTTGTATAGACCATCTTGGAGATATGGCGGCCGATCGTGTTGTATGTAAGTGTCGGTGAATCCGGCTGCTGTCCTGTAATCTCTCCGTTTGGTACCAGACCAAGCTTGATCAGAGCCTGGAATCCGTTACAGATACCAAGTGCCAGTCCGTCACGCTCATTCAATAATTTTTCTACCGCTTCTTTCATCTTCGCATTCTTAAATGCTGTTGCGAAGAATTTTGCTGATCCGTCCGGTTCGTCACCTGCACTGAATCCACCTGGGAACATGATGATCTGTGACTGTTCGATCGCTTTTTCAAATACTTCTACAGAATCAACGATATCAGATGCACTCATATTTCTGAATACTTTTGTGATCACCTTTGCTCCTGCTCTTTCGAATGCTTTCGCACTGTCATATTCACAGTTTGTTCCAGGCATTACCGGGATAAATACGGTCGGCTGAGCGATCTTGTGGTCACAGATATAAATATCAGATGTATCATATAATCCTGTCTCCACCTTCGCATCCTGTCCTTCCGCTCCGGAATTGGTCGGGAATACTTTTTCCAGTGTTTCTTCCCATGCAGATACTGCTTCGTCTAACGCAATCTTCACATCGTTATATTCAATAGCTGCGCTGTCTGTTACTTCACCAATTACAGTATAAGTAATTCCAAGTTCAGATACCTTATCAGCCGGTACTTCTGCGATGATATCTCCGAATGCCGGTGCAAATAAGTCTCTTGCGTCTACATCGTGCTCGATCTTCACACCCATGCCGTTACCGAATGCCATCTTGCTGACTGCTGCCGCAATACCATGTCTGTCCAGTGCATAAGCTGCTACGATCTTACCGCTGTGGATATCTTCTGTAAATTTACCGTACTGATCCATAACTTTCTCGTATACAGGAATGTCGTAATTATCTGTCTCAATACGAAGCCATACCAGTTTATCTCCGGCTTTCTTAAGTTCCGGTGTGATAATGTCTTTCTCTTTTGCAATGTCTACTGCGAAAGATACCAGTGTCGGTGGTACATCGATGTCTTCGAATGTTCCTGACATACTGTCCTTTCCACCGATGGATGGAAGTCCGTATCCAAGCTGTGCACTGTAAGCTCCGAGAAGAGCTGCGAACGGCTGACTCCATCTGTGTGGATCTTCTGTCATACGACGGAAATATTCCTGGAATGTGAAACGGATCTTGCTGTAATCGCCACCTGCTGCAACGATCTTTGCGATAGACTCTGTCACTGCATAGATTGCTCCGTGATATGGGCTCCATGTTGACAGATATGGATCAAATCCGTAACTCATCATACTTACGGTATCGCAGTCTCCTGTTAATACCGGAAGCTTGGCAACCATTGCCTGCGTCTCTGTCTTCTGATATTTTCCACCATGCGGCATGAATACAGAAGCTGCTCCGATGGATCCGTCGAACATTTCTACCAGACCTTTCTGTGAGCATACATTCAGGTCTTTTAACATATCAAGCCATTTTTCTCTTACGTCTTTTACTTCTTCTCTTACGAGGATGCTGTCTTTTCTGTTCGGGATATCAACCGCTACGGTTGTCTCCTGGTGTGCTCCGTTGGTATCAAGGAATGCACGTGAAAGATTTACGATCTCTTTTCCTCTCCATGAAAGGACCAGTCTTGGATCTTCTGTTACGACAGCCACCTTTGTTGCTTCCAGGTTCTCTTCGGATGCATATTTCATAAATTCATCTACATCTTTTGGATCTACAACAACTGCCATACGTTCCTGTGATTCAGAGATTGCAATCTCTGTTCCGTCAAGGCCGGCATATTTCTTAGGTACTTTATCAAGGTCGATCTGAAGTCCGTCTGCAAGTTCTCCGATAGCAACAGATACTCCGCCTGCTCCGAAGTCGTTACATTTTTTGATCAGCTTGCTGACTTCTTCTCTTCTGAATAATCTCTGGATCTTTCTTTCTGTAGGTGCATTACCTTTCTGTACTTCTGCTCCACAGGTCTCGATAGACTCTTCTGTATGTACTTTGGAAGATCCGGTTGCTCCACCGCATCCGTCACGTCCGGTACGTCCGCCGAGAAGGATAATGATATCTCCAGGATCTGAAGTTTCTCTGATGACTGCACGTCTTGGTGCTGCCCCGAGTACTGCTCCGATCTCCATACGTTTTGCAACATAATTCGGATGATAGACTTCTTTTACTGCTCCGGTTGCCAGTCCAATCTGGTTACCATAAGAGCTGTATCCGTGTGCTGCTTCTCTAACCAGTTTCTTCTGTGGAAGCTTTCCTTTTAATGTATCTTTTACAGATACGGTTGGATCAGCGGCTCCTGTAACACGCATTGCCTGGTATACATATGTACGTCCTGACAGTGGGTCACGGATGGCTCCTCCGAGGCAGGTAGCAGCTCCACCAAATGGCTCGATCTCTGTCGGATGGTTATGTGTCTCGTTCTTGAAGTTCACAAGCCACTCTTCTTCCACACCGTCTACTTCGATCGGCACAACGATACTGCATGCATTGATCTCATCGGATTCTTCCTGATCCTGTAATTTTCCTTCACGTTTTAATTTTCTCATTGCCATCAGTGCAAGATCCATCAGGCAGACAAATTTGTCTTCTCTTCCTTTGAAGATCTCGCTGTGATCAGCGATGTACTGTTTGTAAGTCTCTTCCATCGGCTCTCTGTAATCGCCGTCGCCGAATGAAACGTCTGTAAGTTCTGTCGAGAATGTTGTATGACGGCAGTGATCTGACCAGTATGTATCCAGAACGCGGATCTCTGTCATGGAAGGATCTCTGTCTTCTTCTGATTTAAAATAATTCTGGATATGCTGGAAGTCCTTAAATGTCATGGCAAGTCCGAGAGAATCATATAATTCTTTTAACTTCCTTTCTTCCATATCTTTGAATCCGTCAAAGATTTTTACATCTGCCGGCTCATCAAATACGGTAACTAATGTCTCCGGCTTTTCGCCCTGTGCTTCTCTGGAATCTACAGGGTTGATGCAGTGTTCTTTGATTGCTTCAAATTCTTCATCTGATAAGCTGCCTTCTCCTCCATGGATCACATAAGTTGTCGCGGTACGGATGACCGGCTGCTCGTCTTCTTTGATGAACTGAATACACTGAACAGCGGAATCCGCTCTCTGGTCAAACTGTCCCGGAAGAAATTCTACAGAAAAGATTCTGCTTCCTTCTTCTGCCGGAAATTCTTCTTTATATAATGTATCTACAGGTGGTTCAGAAAAGATGCCATTACATGCTTTCTCAAATGTCTCATCGGATACATTTTCCACATCGTAGCGAATCAGTACACGAACACTGTCCACGTCTTTGATTCCAAGATAGCTGCGGATCTCAGTCTTAAGCTCCTTGGCCTGTACATCAAATCCTGATTTTTTCTCCACGTACACTCTTTTTACATTGCTCATAAGTAATCCTCCATAAATGAATTTTTACACATTTTCTATTGTTAGTATAACACAACAATCATTATTTAATACAATTAATATATCTAAACGCTTTTATAATCTGTACTTATTAATCCTTTATCATTTTCATTCCCGTCAATCCATTTTTACAGATTTACGATTCCTCTGGCTTTTTATAATATTTTTTAATAACGAACAATACGATCCATATCACTACCAGCACCGCTCCAAATACCTCACTGATACGGATCACCATATCAGAAAAGAATCCTTCCGGCAGCATCCGGATCATATAATCAGTCTCCGGATTGAATATCCATAGATTATTGGTAAAAAACAGTTTATGAAAAATCGTAAAACACGTCGTAAAATCTATACTGAAAGCAATGCCAAGCAGTACACCTATGACCAGCCATACACCAAGTGCGATCGAATATGCCCTGCAAAAAAGTCTCTTCCAGTCTTTTTCCCGCTTTTTAAACATCGTCAGTATGGCTGCAGCTACAATCAGGCAAACTCCCCCGACCTTAATACCTCCCAGGAATAGATTCCTGACATCTCGCATATGCATCCGGTCTCTTTCATTGAAGAAATCCTGCTCTTTTCCTTCCACCGTTGTTACAACTGACAGCTTCTCTTCTTTTCCGATCAGATAGTTCATCATATGTTCTGTCACGTACATGACATGGTCGATGTTCATATCCAGATCTTCTGTCACTTCATATTTCTGATATTCTTTTTTGTAAAATCTATAATGACTGTCTCCATATACTGCCGCCCAGATACTGAATGCAAGTGCTGCGATCACTGCACACATCATGGCCACAACCGATATGAGCGTTGTTAATTTCTTCAAGTTTTTTTCCTCCTGTTCTTCATTATTATAACACTTCTATTGTAAATACGGTTGTAATTTTCTTTCATTTCACTTATAATACAGTTAAGATTCATTAGGAGGACTTATCATGGATATTAACTATGAGTTATATAAAGTATTTTACTATGTAGCTTCCACCTTAAGCTTTTCGGAAGCTTCCAAGCAGTTGTTTATCTCGCAGTCGGCTGTCAGCCAGTCGATCAAGGCATTGGAGAAAAAGCTGGATCAGACCTTATTCATCCGAAGCACCAAGAAAGTACGTCTTACTACCGAAGGAGAGATTCTTCTGCGCCATATCGAACCGGCGATCAGCCTGATCAAGCGTGGGGAAAGCCAGCTTCTCGATGTCGGCGTACGTGGAGGACAGCTTCACATCGGAGCCAGTGATACGATCTGCCGTTATTTCCTGGTGCCTTATCTGGAACGCTTCCACCGGGAATTTCCGGGAGCGCATATCAAGGTTACGAATGCGACATCGATCCGCTGCGTAGAACTCCTGGAGACCGGGCAGGTGGATCTGATCGTTGTCAATTCACCGAATTCCTATCTCGGAAATGTTCCGAATGTGAAAAAGATCAAAGATTTCCAGGATGTGTTCATTGCCAATGAAGCATTTAAAGAATTAAAAGGAAAGAAGGTTTCTTTCAAAGAACTTCTGGACTACCCGATCCTTATGCTGGACAGAAAGAGTACAACCAGTGAATATCTGCACAACCTGTTTCTTCAGAATCAGCTGGATCTGGTTCCGGAGATCGAACTCAGCAGTAATGACCTTCTGATCGACCTTGCCCGCATCGGACTTGGAATCGCATTTATTCCGGATTTCTGTCTTTCCCAGACAGCCGATTCGGATTCTCTGTTCATTGTTGAGACGAAGGAATCGCTTCCGGAACGCGAACTTGTCATTGCGCATAACGAGAAGGTTCCGGTATCCAAAGCCGCACAGGAGTTTTTATCTTATTTTTAATATGTTTACAAACTCTTTTTCCTGCCAAAGTATCCCCGGAGAACTACCGGTGGCAGCTACTTTTATTTACTTTCGTATAAAATACCATGTGGCATATGTCCCTCATGGTATTTTTTCTATCATATTGTTCTATAATATATTTTTCTATAAATAATATTTTTCTGATTCTGCTTACCTCTTATCCATCTGTTCTTCCTTCCAGAACCCTGCTATCTTTTCTTCGATATTTTCACTGTTACAGATCTGGAAATCATTCCACTCCCTCGGAAACACCTCCTGGCACCGCCGGTCCATAAAACGTTCATCCAAAAGTGCAATCACCCCTCTGTCCTGATCAGTCCGGATGACTCGTCCTGCCGACTGTAGTACCTTATTCATGCCCGGATACAAATAAGCATAATCGAATCCATTCAGATTCTTCCGGTCAAAATAATACTTTAAAAGTTCCCGTTCCAGACACACCTGCGGAAGTCCTGTCCCGATGATCATTGCCCCGATCAGTTTATCTTCCGTCAGATCAATTCCTTCTGAAAAAATACCCCCCATCACACAGAAGCCGATCAGGCTGTGTGCTCTTTCCTGTTCGAATTTTTTCAGGAATTCTTCCCGTTCCTGCTCCGTCATATATTGGGACTGTACTGCAACTTCAATCTGTTCCTGCGGCAGTTCCATGAATGCTTCCCACACTTCTTCCAGAAATCGGTAAGACGGGAAAAAGGCAAGATAATTTCCTGTTCTTCCTTTTATCACACGCATCATATATTCTGCATACTTACGGTACATCTCCGGTCCGCGTCTGGTATACTTCGTGCTGACATCATTTCCCAGAAGCAGTAATCTTTTGCTTTGTTCAAATGGAGATTCTGCATAGATCGCATAATCATCCTTTGCCGCAGATAACAGTTTCTTATAATAATTGATTGGAAGAAATGTTGCCGAAAATAATATCGTACTATTTCCTTTTCCCATATATTCCTGCAGGCATCCCGCCGGATTGACACAGAACAGATGCAGGTAAAACTTTCCTTCTTCACTTAGTTCTGAATAAATCAGATAATTTTCATCCAGCCGGTCATGAATATATATGAAATTACGGATACCAAAGTAAAACTCCAGTACCCCTTTCCGTATTACTTCATCTTTACAGTCTTCTATAAACTCTTCCAGCTTTGTCATCAAAGACAATAGCTTAATATACACATGTGACACACTATTCAGTATCTGGCAGCCGTCACATTCTCTTTTTAACTCCAGAAGCTGCTTATTGCAGCTCTCCAACGCCGAGACAAGTTTCGGTTCTCCGTATTTTACCAGCTTTTTGATTTTCAGAAAATCTTCCTTGCAAATACTGGTGCTGTACATGGTTCTCCCACGTTCGACCAGATTGTGTGCCTCATCGATCAGAAACAGATATTCTCCTTTGACGCCGTCTCCGAAAAAGCGTTTCAGATGTGCATTCGGATCAAAGACGTAATTATAATCACATATAACCGCATCTACCCACTGCGATACATCCAGTGCCATTTCAAACGGACACACATTCCATTTCCTTGCCTGTTCTTCCAGTACTTCCCGGCTCATCTCATCTGTCGATGTGAGCAGTTCATAAACAGCAGCATTTACACGGTCAAAATGTCCTTTGGCATATGGACATGCATCCGGATTACAGATAGTTTCCTCACAGAAACAGATCTTTTCTTTTGCCGTCAATGTGATGACTTTCATCTTCAGATCCTGCTTCCTCAGGATCTCGAATGCCTGACTTGCCACCGTTCTGGTGATCGTCTTCGCCGTCAGATAAAAGATCTTTTCTCCCAGTTCTTCCCCGACTGCTTTCACCGCCGGAAATACGGCCGCCATTGTCTTGCCGACTCCGGTCGGTGCCTGGATAAATAATTTCTTTTTTCTCAAAATTGTCCTGTATACCGACGCAACCAGTTTCTTCTGTCCGTCTCTATATTCGAATGGGAATTCCACTGTTTTGATTGAAGCATTTCTCTTTGCTCTCCATTCCATCTGGTATCTTGCCCATTTTTCATATTCTGATACAAGTTCTTCGAACCATTTCTTAAGTTCTGCCCGGGTATATACCTCCTGGAATCTCCGGATTTCTTCGGTATCTAAATTACAATACGTCATCTGTACTCCGATTTCTTCCAGATTTTTCTGTTCTGCATAAATATAGGCATAGCATTTTGCCTGAGCCAAATGTAAAAGCTGCGGTTCTTTCAGACGTTTCAAATCCTTAAATACTCCTTTGATCTCGTCGATCACCACACGCTTCGGAAGTTCTATGATCCCATCCGCTCTTCCTTCTACACTCAGGATAAATCCATCGCACGCTATCTGATACTTTAACGGGACCTCTGCACGGTACTCTGCCCCCTGCTGTCTCTGGATTTTCCGGTGTATCCGGCCGCCCTGCTGCATAGCCTCCTTATCTGCCCCGCCGGTCCGGTTGTCAATGTCTCCATGTCTCAATATAAATTCCACCAGATTCCGCACTGAAATGCGGATACATGGTTGTTCCAGATTCATGATCTGCTCTCCCCCAATCGTTCTTCATACATCGGTCGAACCGCTCCCGTCATCCCTGCGATCACATCGATCACCGTCATGATATCTCCGCTCCGGTTCTTCTGATAAGCATGGTAGCTTCCCTGAATGCAAAAACTCAACATCACGTTCATCGCCGTATCTTCTTCAAACTCCGGATATTTTTCAAAAATCATCTGCTTGATACTCCGCTCAATACTGTCCGCGAAATGATTTGCCTGACTACCGGAAAATAATATTGCCGTCAGAGAATTCTGAGATATATAGGCCATCAGAAGTTCCCTTGCGAATTCTGCCGGATGCTCCATAAGATATTCCGGATGCTGAATACTGTTCGCAATCGACTGTACCACTTCTTCTTCCATCGCATCTGACAGATCGTAGATATCTTTATAATGTGCATAAAAGGTAGACTTATTGATCCTTGCACTTTCACATAATTCTTTTACTGTTATCTTTTCCAGATGTTTTCTGGAACGCAGTTCGATAAATGCATTCTTGATTCCCCGCTCTGTTTTCTCAATCCTAAGATCCATTTCATTTTCTCACTTTCCCGACACTTTTTCCCATTCGTCGGTTATCCACCCATTCGTCGGTTTTGTCGGTGGATACCTTCTCGCATTTCTCTTATAATATGATTATAGATCAAAAAAGCAACTACTGTCCATTATCTTTTCGGCAGTTAATTATTTACGTTGCATTTTTACGGAGGTTAATATGGATTTTTACGGATTTTATACAGGAAAAATATTCGACGCCTATGAATTTCTCGGCGCACACCCGGACAAAGACGGAACCACATTCCGTACCTTTGCACCTGCTGCATCACGCATTACAGTCATTGGGGAATTTAACGACTGGCAGGAATGGGAACTTAATAAAACTTATGACGGAAATTTCTGGGAATGTTATGCCAAAGGTGCAAAGCCGGGCATGATGTACAAGTACCGCATCTACAAACAGGACGGAAACTGCGTAGAGCACTGCGATCCTTACGGCTTCGGCATGGAACTCCGTCCGAACTTCGCGTCTATCATCCGCGACCTGTCCCATTACAAATTCAAAGACAGCAAATGGATGCAGAAGCGTTCAGTATGCAAGGACAAACCACTCAATATCTACGAACTGCATTTCGGCTCATTTAAGAAGCCTTCTGAAAAGGCAGACGACTGGTACACTTATGTAGAAATGATCGACATCCTGATCCCTTATCTTAAGGAAAATGATTATAACTATATCGAGATCATGCCGCTCAGCGAACACCCGTGTGACGAATCCTGGGGATATCAGAATACTGGATTCTTCAGCCCGACATCACGCTATGGAACTGCCGAAGAACTGATGAAATTCATTGATGCCTGCCACAAGAACGACATCGGTGTGATCATGGATTTCGTGCCGGTACATTTTGCCGTTGATCATTATGCACTGGCCGATTATGACGGAACTTCACTTTATGAATATCCACATCAGGATGTTGGCGTCAGCGAATGGGGAAGCTGCAACTTCATGCATTCCAGAGGCGAGGTCCGAAGCTTCCTGCAGTCTGCTGCGAACTACTGGTTAAGCGTATATCATGTGGACGGAATCCGTATGGATGCAATCAGCCGTATCATTTACTGGCAGGGTGAACCGGCAAGAGGTGTCAACAATAATGCAGTAGACTTTATTCGTGAAATGAACCGCGGATTAAAAACACTGCACCCGACAGCTATGCTCTCTGCCGAGGATTCTACTTCTTTCGAAGGCGTAACAAAACCTGCTGATCAGGGCGGACTTGGATTCGATTACAAATGGGATATGGGCTGGATGAACGATACACTTGACTACTTCCGCACCGCACCGGAATACAGAAGCCGCGATTATCACAAGCTTACGTTCTCCATGATGTACTATTATAACGATGTTTTCCTTCTTCCGCTTTCACATGACGAGGTGGTTCACGGAAAGGCAACCATCACCCAGAAAATGCATGGAGAATACGAAGAGAAATTCCCACAGGCACGTGCCTTCTATATGTACATGTATGCACATCCTGGAAAGAAATTAAACTTCATGGGGAATGAGATCGGACAACTCCGTGAATGGGATGAAAAACGTGAACAGGACTGGGATATCCTGAAGTATCCAATTCACGATGCATTCCATCACTTCATGCAGAAACTGAATCATCTGTATATGACAACTCCGGCTCTTTCCGCAAAAGACTATGAAAACGCCGGCTTCCATTGGCTGGACTGTCATCAGGAAGAACGCTGTATCTACGCTTTTGAAAGAACGGATGGCAAAGAACGTATTGCCGCTGTCTTTAATTTCTCGGATGAGGATCAGGAAGGATATGAACTTCCGGTGGAAGATGCGAAAGAACTGGAAGTGATTCTGGCTAGTGATGATGAAACTTTTGGAGGATGGAAGAAGTATACGAAGAAGAAAGTGAAGGTTACGGACGGGAAGGCTGTGCTGGATCTTTCGGCTTATTCGGCGGTGTATTATTCGATTGCTGTTTAATGCATTAAGCGACGGCTGCCCGGACCGGAATAAAAGTTAGAAATCCTTTATTCCGGTCCGCGTAACCGGTCTGATGAACTAAATAGCAATTTACTTCTTCTTCCTCGGCACCACATGCACCGCACCGCCCTCGAGTTCCTCGAGTGCCTCTCCGATTCCCTCATTATATGTCGGATGTGACCGCATTCCTTTCAGCATCTGCTTTACAGTCAGTCCATTCGTGATTGCTGTCACGAATTCTCCGATCATATCGGTCGCTCTGGCACACATCATCTGTGCTCCCAGGATCTTGCCGGTTGCTTCGTCTGCTACAACTTTGATGAAGCCCCGTTCTTCCTGCGTAATGATAGATTTTCCATTTGCACTCATGATGAATTTACCACATTTTACGGCAATTCCTTTTTCTTTCGCCTGGTCTTCTGTCATTCCGGCAGATGCAATCTCCGGATCTGTATAAACGCATCCCGGAACGATACTCAGATCTATCGACGGTTCTTTTCCGGCGAGTTTTTCAGCTACAACCATTCCCTGTGCACTTGCCGCGTGTGCAAGCTGTGCACCAAAGATCAGATCACCGATTGCATAGACTCCCGGGATACTGGATTCGAAGTTTTCGTTCACCAGCACACGTCCGCGTTCCATATCCGGTTTTACATTTTCTCCGAACAGGCCATCTGTATTCGGACAGCGTCCCACTGCACACAGCACATACTCTGCTGTTACTTCCTGTTCCTTTTCTTTCTCTATATAGTGGCAGGTACAGGTCTCTCCTTCTACTGTTACGCCCTGTACTGCCGCAGAAGTATGGATATCAATGCCTCGCTTTTTCAGGATCATCTTCAGATTCTGGCTGATCTCTTTGTCCATGTTCGGCACTAATTTTGGCATTGCTTCCAGAATCGTAATCTTACATTCGAGACTCGCATATACGGTAGCGAATTCCACACTGATCACGCCTCCTCCGATGATGATCAGACTCTTTGGAGCTTCTTTCATCGCAAAAAGTGCGTCACTGGTCAGGACTCTTTCATTGTCCATTCCCGGGATTGGCAGTATCAGTGGTTTTGAACCGCTGGCAAGGATAATATTTTTCCCTTCTATCACCGTATCATCCGCTGTACTTTCTGCTATTGTTGAATCTTCCTCATCTTCCACTTTCTTCTGAATCCGCACCTTTTTCTCTTCCAGAAGCGTACCTTTTCCTTCATACACATCTACGCCGTTTGCCTTCAGAAGCTGCTCGACACCCTGTACCAGTTTGTCCGTTGTCTCTTCTTTATAAGCAACGATCTTTCCATAGTCATATGTTACATCCGAAGCTGATACTCCGAATCGTTCTGCTTCTTTCATCTCTCTGTATAACGAAGACGCATGGATCATTGCTTTTGCCGGGATACATCCACGGTTCAGGCAGGTTCCGCCCGCTCTTCGTTCTTCTATAATGGCCGTCTTAAGTCCGAGTTTTGCTGCTTTGATCGCAGCTACATATCCCCCCGGTCCGGCACCGATTACTATCACATCATATTTTCCGCTCATTTCATTTTCCTCCTGTAAAATCTGCATTTTTACTAGGTTTTTATCACATGTTCATTCACCAGTTCCATCTACAGAACCTGCCACTGGCAGCTTCTTCCGAACGCATGACGATTCAAAATTACACTTCATCTGTAAAATTATTCCATCTTTATAACTCTGACTCCTGAATCCACGCGATCACATCATTCATCATATTCTCAATTGTCTTATCCTTCGACCAGAATAATCCAAGCTGTACACACATGGTCTCTTTGCGGTATTTGATTCCTTTTAAGAACTTTGGAATCGCTTCCGCCAGCTCGATATTCAGTGCATCGGAATAAACTTCCACATCTTTGATCTTTCCTGCTTCTACCTGAAACTGTAACGTAAGTCCTCCCCATGCAAATCTGTGGCTCAGTTCGTACTGGAAATCCAGTTTTCTTCCATACAGCCATTTCCATGATGAAAAATGTGCAATCTTTTCTTCGATCTTGGCTGCATCCAGATCTTCCATCTTCTTTTCTTCTGCTTTCAGCCCATAGACCTCTTCGAACGATTCACGAAGTGCTTTCTTTAACTCTTCCAACGTCAGTTCCGGAAGGTATTCTTTCAGATTCGTCACTCTGGATTTCACAGAATCCACACCTTTAGATTTTAACTTATCTTTAGATACGGTCAGATATCTGGACAGTGTTTCCATATTTACATCTACCATGATGGTTCCGTGATGATAGCAGTGCTTTTCCTGTTCGTAAAATGCATTACCAGAAAATTTCTTTCCATCGATCAGGATGTCATTTCTTCCAGATTTCTCTGCCTTTAATCCCAGCCGTCCCATTGCATTTATGATTACCTGTAACTGCTTTTCCAGGCTGTATTCATCTTTATTGACCAGAAATGTAAAGTTCAGATTGCCCAGATCATGATAGACTGCCCCGCCTCCAGAAAGTCTCCTTGCGAGGTGTCCGTTCTCTTCTTCTAATTTTGTAACTTTACATTCTTTCCATGCGTTCTGGTTACGCCCGATTACAACGGTATTCTGATTCTGCCAGAGATACAGAATACACTCTTTATCCTCACAGTGGAGGAGTAAATACTCCTCCACTGCAAGATTCTTGTATGGGTTCACCTGATTGCTTTCTATATACGTAAGCTTTGTGACCATAACTGTTCCTCTCTTCAATTTTTTACCAACGTGGCTTCTCCCCGAAACCCGTTTATCGCTTCCAATCATTCTCAGATATGAAATCTGTTAACATTTCTTATCCCGTTAAAACTCGTAACGCAGATGCGGATGTCTTGCCGCATTGACTTCATCTAGTCTTGTCACCGGAGTCGTCACAGGAGCCTGGTGTAATTTTTCAGGATCTGTTCCTGCCAGTTCGTATAACTTACGGAATACTGCGATCGCATCATCCAGCGTTTCTTTCGATTCGGTCTCGGTTGGCTCTACCATCAGTGCTTCATCCACGATCAATGGGAAATACATTGTAGGCGGATGAATACCATTGTCCAGCAGACCTTTTGCGATATCCATTGCCGAGATACCGGTCTTCTTTTTCAGATCTGCAAGACTCATAACAAATTCATGCATACAGATTTCATCATATGCCATCGGATACAGATCTTTTAATTTGTTCATCATGTAGTTGGCATTCAGTACTGCATTCTGACTTGCTTCCGGGATGCCTTCTCTTCCGAGTGTCTTGATATAGGTCAGAGCCTTTACTACTACAAGGAAGTTGCCGTAGAAGCTCTTCATCTCACCGATACTGTTTGCCGGTTTTTCCAGATGTAACGTCTCTTCACCTTCCACCAGATAAGATGGCAAGAAGTCGGATAACATTTCCTTACATCCGACCGGGCCGCTTCCCGGGCCGCCGCCGCCATGTGGTGTGGAGAATGTCTTGTGAAGATTCAGATGGATAACATCGAATCCCATATCGCCAGGACGTACCGTGCCCATAACTGCATTTAAGTTTGCCCCGTCATAATAGCAGAGGCCGCCGCATTCATGGATGATATCTGTAATCTCCAGAATGTTCTTATCAAAGAGACCGACTGTGTTCGGATTGGTAAGCATCAGTCCTGCTACATCGTCTCCTGCTGCCTCTCTTAATTTCTCAATATCTACGCCTCCATCCGGTGCAGATGGAATGCTGACAACTTTATATCCGGCCATCGCTGCACTTGCCGGGTTCGTTCCGTGTGCGGAATCCGGTACAAGAATCTTCGTACGCTTCTCGTCTGATCGGCTTTCGTGATAAGCCTTGATCAGAAGCAGTCCGGTGAACTCCCCGTGAGCTCCGGCTGCCGGCTGCAATGTCATGCGATCCATTCCCGTGATCTCACACAGGGAATTTTCAATCTCTCCGATGACTTCCAGACACCCCTGTACGGTATGTTCCGGCTGTAATGGGTGGATTTCTGTAAATCCAGGCAGTGAATCCATATCTTCATTGATCTTTGGATTATACTTCATCGTACATGATCCAAGTGGATAGAACCCGTCATTCACGCCGTGTGATTTCTTTGCGAGTTCTGTATAGTGTCTGCTCAATTCACCTTCGGACAATTCCGGAAGGTGAAGCGGCTGTTCTCTTTTATCTTTTTCTTCCGGTAAGTAGATTTCTACATCTGATGCCGGTAACAGGTCGCAGCCTCTTCCCGGTCTGCTTTTTTCAAATATTAACATCCCTGCACCTCCCTTAAGATATGGACTGCCTGATCCATCTCTTCTTTTGTATTGACCTCGGTGCAGCACCACAGAATATGATGCTCATCTAACGGATATCCGCCAAGGATTCCTTCTTCTTCCAATGCTCTTAATATCTTATCCGAATCCACTTCTGATCTGGTGACAAATTCATGGAAGAACTCTGCCTGGTTACAAACTGTCAGACCGATCTCTTCCAGTTTCTCTGCAAAATAATGTGCTTTAGACATAGACAGAATTGCTGCCTGTCTGACACCTTCATTTCCCATCGTTGCAAGATAAACACCGACTGCCAGTGCACAAAGTGCCTGGTTCGAACAGATATTGCTGGAAGCTTTTTCTCTCCGGATGTGCTGCTCTCTTGCCTGAAGTGTCAGTACATAACCAGTCTTTCCGTTATGATCGACCGTCTCACCAACAATTCTTCCAGGGAGCTTTCTCATCATCGCTTCCTTACTTGCCATAAATCCAAGATAAGGTCCGCCGAATCCGAGAGAAAGTCCGAGCGGCTGTCCTTCTCCGACTGCCACGTCTGCCCCGTATTCTGCCGGAGTCTTGATTACTCCCAGAGAAATCGGATTCACTCCCATCACATATTTGGCTCCTGCCTCATGTGCGATCTTGCCGATCTCTTCTGCGTCTTCCAGATTACCGTAATAGTTCGGATGCTGGATATATACGCAGGCTGTCTGCGCATCGATATGTTCTTTTAAATATTCTTTGTCCGTCAGTCCGTCTTTTTCCGGAATGACTTCCAGTTCCATTCCATTTCCGAAGCAGTAAGTCTCTACCACTTCCAGTACATATGGCGGAACCGTTCCTGAGATCAGTGCTTTGTGTCTCTTTCTGTCCTGACACATCGCAACACCTTCTGCCGCTGCAGTTGCACCGTCATATACAGATGCATTGGATACATCCATTCCGGTCAGGTCGCAGATCATCGTCTGATACTCGAAGATCGACTGTAAGATTCCCTGACTGATTTCTGCCTGATATGGCGTATATGCCGTCAGCAAGTTTTCTTTGGATGTCACATTTTTTACCATTGCCGGGATAAAATGTCTGTAAGCTCCGGCTCCGCGGAAGATCGTCTTGAACACCTGGTTCTTTTCTGCAATCTGTTCCATCTCGCGCCGTACTTCAAACTCTGTCTTTCCCTTCGGAATATTCAGTTCCCCTTTTAATTTTACTTCTTCCGGAATATGTGCAAATAAGTCCTCAATGGACGAATAGCCGATTTCCCGAAGCATTTTTTTCCGTTCTTCTAACGTATTCGGTACATAGCTTCCCATCGCTTTTTCACCGCCTCTTTCAATGACTTTGTGTTTATTCCTGCTCGCTTTCTACAAATGCTTTGTATTCTTCTGCAGTTAAGAGTTCTTCTGTTGCTGATACATCTTTTACTTTGATGAACCATGCTTCATAAGCATCGTCATTGATCAGTTCCGGTGAATCTAAGAGTTCTTCGTTAATCTCCGTTACTTCTCCCGTTACCGGTGAATAGACATCGGATACTGCTTTTACAGATTCTACGTCTCCGAATACTTCTCCTGCTTCTACGATATCTCCTACTTCCGGAAGATTGACGAACACCAGATCACCAAGTTCTGACTGTGCGTAATCTGTCAGTCCTACAACTGCTGAATCTCCATCTAATGCTACCCATTCATGTGATTTTGAATATTTTAATTCTTCTTTTAAGATCATGATATGTTACTCCTTTATATTCTCTTATTTTCCCTTTTATCTCTTTTTCTTCTATTTCTTTTTCCTCAGGTTCTTTCCCCTGCTTTTTCTCTTTTTCCTTCAGAATGTTCCCAGATTATTTTTCTCTCTTATAAAACGGAAGTGCAACCACTTCTGCTGCCACTCTTCTTCCACGTACATCAGCCTCTACTGTATCCCCAATTTCTACAGAATCGGCATCAACGAGTGCCATTGCGATCGGATATCCAAGATACGGACAATGAGTTCCGCTTGTTGTATGGCCGATCTTCTTATCTCCTACGTATACATCCTGATGTTCACGGATGATTCCTCTTCCGGTTACTTTAAGACCGATTCGTTTGATGGATGGAGTCCCCTTCTCCTCTAAAGCTGATTTCCCAATAAAATCATTCTTTGCCATCTTCACTGCGAATTTAAGTCCCGTCTCCAGTGGAGTGATGTCATCGTTCATCTCGTGTCCGTATAACGGCATCGCTGCTTCCATACGAAGTGTATCTCTTGCACCCAGTCCGCAAGGAATCAGTCCTTCTTCTTTTCCTGCTTCTAACAGTGTATTCCACATTTCTTCTGCTTTCTCACTTGCCAGATACAGTTCCACGCCATCTTCACCTGTGTATCCTGTCTTGGAAATGATACATGGGATTCCGGCAACTTCCGTATCGAATACTGCATGGTAATATTTCTTTGGAATATTCTCTTCTGCGGTCAGCTTCTTAAGGATCTGCATTGCTTTCGGTCCCTGCAGTGCAAGCTGTGCATACCCGGAAGATACATCTTTGAATGTTACTTCTCCGAACTGGTGGCGTAACATCCACTGATAATCCTTGTCCTTGTTCGCTGCATTCACTACAATAAAGTAGTGTTCATCAGATTTCTTATACACGATCAGGTCATCTACTGTTCCGCCGTGTTCATTACACATCGGGCTGTATCTTGCCTGTCCGTCTACCATGTTGGTAAAATCATTCGTCAGGATCTGGTTCAGATTCGCCAGTGCATCTTTGCCTTCACATAATACCTCTCCCATATGTGAGACATCGAAAAGTCCTGCCTGTGTACGTACTGACATATGTTCTTTGATCACACCTGTTCCATACTGTACCGGGAGAAGATATCCCCCAAATTCTACGATCTTTCCACCGGCTTTTACATGTGCGTCATAAAGTGGAGTCTTTAATTCCATTGTCTTTTCCTCCTTGACATTCTGTGTGTTAGTGCAATACCAGTTCGAATCCGTTGCATTACTAACTGTTAAACATAAAGTGGATATTTACCACAAATCTCATTTACTGCTGCACGGATCTCATCTGCTTTTGTATCAAAGTCTGTAACGGTCATCTTGATCAGTTTTGCGATGGTCTTCATGTCTTCTTCTTTCAGACCTCTCGTTGTCACTGCCGGTGTTCCGATACGGATTCCGCTTGTTACGAACGGGCTTGCCGGATCATTCGGCACTGCGTTCTTATTGACTGTGATATAGACTTTGTCCAGTCTGTTCTGCAGTTCTTTTCCTGTAATATTCATGTTCTGCAGATCCACTAACATCAGATGGTTGTCTGTTCCGCCGCTTACCAGGTTGAATCCCTCATCGATCATAGCCTGTGCAAGTGCTTTTGCATTCTTGATCACCTGTTCCTGATACTCTTTGAACTCCGGTTTTAAAGCTTCTCCGAAACAGATTGCTTTTGCGGCGATGATGTGCATCAGCGGTCCGCCCTGTGTTCCAGGGAAAATGGCTTTGTTGATTGCTTTTGCATATTTTTCTTTGCACATGATCATACCGCCTCTTGGGCCTCTGAGTGTCTTGTGTGTCGTTGTAGTTACTACGTCTGCGTATGGAACCGGACTCTGGTGAAGTCCAGCTGCCACAAGTCCTGCAATATGTGCCATATCTACGAACAAATACGCTCCGACTTCTTTTGCGATATCTTCAAAAATGTCAAACCGGATCTCTCTTGGATATGCAGATGCGCCTGCAACGATCATCTTTGGTTTGCATTCCTGTGCGATCTTACGGATCTCATCGTAATCCAGATATCCATCGTCGTTCACATTATATGGTACGAAATGATATAAGATTCCGGATAAATTCACCGGTGAACCATGTGTCAGGTGTCCGCCATGTGCAAGGTTCAGGCCCATAACGGTATCGCCTGGTTCGAGAAGTGCCTGATACACTGCAGTATTGGCATTGGCTCCGGAATGCGGCTGTACACATACATGCTCACATCCGAATAATTCTTTTGCTCTTTCAATTGCCAGATTCTCCAGAATGTCTACATCTTCGCATCCGCCGTAATATCTCTTTCCCGGATAACCTTCTGCATACTTATTGGTCGGTACGGTTCCCATTGCCAGCATCACTGCCGGGCTTACAATATTTTCAGATGCGATCAGCTCCAGATTTCTTCTCTGTCTGCCAAGCTCTAATGCAAGTGCTTCCCCAACTTCTTTGTCACATTCTGTGATGTAGTTTGTTACATCTTCGATTCTGTTCATTTGTTTTTACCTCCTTCGGAATCTGCCTGCTTTTCGCGCCCATTCCCCATTTTGAGCACTAAAAAAGCAGGCAAAAAATACTTTCTTTTCAAAAGTGTTTTTTGTCTGCCTCTGTCCTTTTACCTGAAAGATTACTTCTTCGGTACAATTCTTATTGTTCTCCAGAGCGTCGTCCGAATTCGTTCCATTTTACCTGAGAGTTTCTGCATGCCCCTTCGGCTCCTATGCTGCATGGTATCTTTGCTTCCTTCTACGCATTTTATTAAAATAATACGTTCCACTTCGTTTATGCACTTTGCACATAGGTATCTCACAAATTCATCTATCAACTATGCAATTAGCATAACAGGTTATGTCCTTTAAGTCAACAGTAAATCCATAAGTTAATTATTTATCACAAAAGATGGTACCTGTCAAAGTATTTCAACTCTGCCAAATACCATCTTCTTATCTCCATCTCTTAAAGCTTATTTACTGCTTCCGCAAGATAATCATTGCTTACTTCTGCAAAGTTCTCATTCTCCACTGCCTCTGCAAGACTTGCATCGATCGGCATCTTACCGATGACCGGAACGCCGAGTTCTTCTGCCACTTCGTCGATGTGGCTCTCGCCGAATACGGAGATCTTACGTCCGCAGTCCGGACATTCCAGATAACTGTAGTTCTCCACGATTCCGAGTACCGGGATATCCATCTGTCCTGCCATGTTGTAAGCTTTCTTTACGATCATGCGTACCAGATCCTGCGGAGAAGTTACAATCACGATGCCTTCTACCGGAAGGGACTGGAATACGGTAAGCGGTACATCACCGGTTCCCGGCGGCATGTCTACGAAGAGATAATCCAGTTCTCCCCATGCAACATCTGTCCAGAACTGTGTGACAACACCTGAGATGACCGGACCTCTCCAGATAACCGGATCATCTTCTTCCGGAAGTAAAAGGTTGATGGACATGATCTTCGTTCCATCCTTTGCCTCACATGGGAAAATATTTTCTCCATCCCCTTTTGCTTTTTCATGGATTCCATACATCTTCGGAATGGATGGACCTGTGATATCTGCGTCCATGATACCTACAGAAAATCCCTGTTCTCTCATCAGCCTTGCAAGCGATGCGGTAACCATAGATTTTCCAACGCCGCCTTTTCCGCTGACAACTGCGATCACATGGTTGATGTGTGATTTTTTATTTTCCGGTTTGATCAGACTCTGCGGTTTGCTTCCGCATTCACCTGCATGGGAACAGCCCGCACAATCGGACGGGCTGCAGCCTGTTTTTTGTTCTTCTGCCATTTGTCTTACTCCTCTACAGCCGCAATAAGTTCTACTTCACACAGAACTCCCTTTGGAAGTGTCTTTACTGCAACACAGCTTCTTGCCGGTTTTGATGTAAAGTATTTTCCATATACTTCGTTGAATGCTGCAAAGTCACTCATATCTGCAAGGAAGCATGTTGTCTTTAATACCTTGTCAAATGATGTTCCTGCTTCTTTTAAGACCTCTCCTAAGTTCTTGCATACCTGCTCTGTCTGTGCTTCAATTGTAGTTGCTTCTACATCATTCACTTCCGGATTGATTGCGATCTGTCCTGCTGTATACAGTACTCCGTTGTGTACATATCCCTGTGAGTATGGTCCAAGTGCCTTTGGTGCTTTTTCTGTTGCTACGATTTTCATAATGTTATTTCTCCTTTGCTACTTCATATAATTTCTGTGCGATACACACATCAAATAATCCCATTCCAACCGATTTGAAATATGTTGTCTGACCTTCTTTGATCTCTTTTTCCCCCGATACGAGATATTCATGCATCAGTTTTATGCGGTCTTTTGTAAGTTTTCCACTTGCCAGGGGCTGGCTTAGATCTCCGCTTTCCTCACATGCGTATGGCAGTTCTATGTATACATTGTCCACCAGATCCAGTACTGCATCCGGGATTTCCCTCATCTCCGGCATATAAGAGCCGATCGCAATGATGCATTTTCCTCTCAGAAGTTCTTTGTCATCCGGAAGAACAGGTGTGGTAGAAGGAGTTGTTGTACAGATGATATCACTGTTTCGTACAAGCTCTTCCACTGCTTTACATTGTACTACCTTTACGTCTTCCTTATCAATAGCTTTTTTCAGTCTTTCCAGATAATCTGTCAGATCACGGTCACTGTGGTTGAACACATATACGGTATGGATATCTCTTGCCGCACATGCATACACAGCCTGATGGAATCCCTGCATTCCTGCTCCGATGATTCCTACGGTGCGACAGTCTTTTCTTGACAGATGGCGGATCCCCACACCGCCGACAGCTCCGGTTCTCCATGCCGTTACCGATTGCCCGTCCATAACAGCAAGCGGCGCGCCTGTCGTATAATCATTCAGTAACACGATACCATCTATCGACGGCAATCCCAGTTTAGAATTCTCCGGGAAGATCGACAGGATCTTTGTCCCTATGATATCCTTTGTGTAACATGGCATATACATGAGCTGCTTATTTTCATGTTCTACCGTTGGTCTTGGCGGCATATAGAACTCGCCTGATTCATAGATCCGGTATGCCTCTTCAATCTGATCCATCATCTGATCCGGATCGACCATTTCTTCGATCTGCTCCTTGCTTAATACGATCATTTTACATTTCCTCCAGTTCTTTTTGTTCCCTTGTGACATCTCTCAGCCACTTGTATGTCAAATACCGCTTTAAAGTAATCGGTACTTTGATCAGTTCATCACTCATCAGTATAACATATACGACCGGCACACTGGCATGCAAAATAAATGCCGCCACTGCCCCAAGTAAAATGGAGAATCCCCACATCGTCGATACATCCATGATCAATCCGAATTTCGTATCCCCGCCTGCACGGAATACCCCCACTACCATTGTGGTATTAAATGCCTGTGCCACAGTAAAATACGACATAACGAAGAACATGAAACTTAAGTAATTCTTTGCAGGTCCGGTCAGTGCCAGATTCGCATTGGCGATTGGTGCCGAGATCAGTATCAGAACACCACCCAGGATTCCAAGAATCAAACTTAACCACACGAAACGTTTTCCGTATGCCTTTGCCAGTTCCATCTTGCCTTCCCCGATCGTCTTGCCGAGATAGATCGCCGTTGCATGGGAAATCCCGAATGTTACGACTGTTGCAAGCTGTCTTGCCACCTGCGCAACCGAGTTAGCTGCCACTGCTGCGCTTCCAAGATGCCCGATCACCGCCGTATTCGCTGACGTTCCCAGTCCCCACATCAGTTCATTTAATACCACCGGCATAGAATAAACTGCGAAATCTTTTAACAGAACCTTATCGATCTTCACCATATCTTTAAGCCGGATCCTTACTACTTTATTTCGGAAGATGGCATAAACGAGAACCATCACTGTCTCGGCTGCTCTGGCACACAGCGTACCGATTGCCGCACCTCTTACTCCCATTACCGGGAATCCAAGTAGTCCGAAGATCAGGACCGCATTTACCACAATATTCATCAGCAATGAAATCAGATAAATAAATGTAGCCACCATTACCCTCTCGATACTGCGCATAATATTCAGATACACCTGTGTCACCGCCATGAACACATAGGAAAATCCTACGATTCTTAAATACTTTACTCCTTCTGCAATAACTTCCGGATCAGAGGTATATATCCGCATCAGTGTCTCCGGCATGCCAAGAGCTGCTCCTGCGAATACTACCGCAACGATGAGTCCGGCACTTAATCCCATACCCAGGACTTTCTCTATCGTTCTGGTGTCTTTCTTCCCCCAGTACTGCGCCGTCAGAACCGTTGCTCCGGAGGTCACTCCGTAAAAGATCAGTGTCATGATATACTGGATCTGTCCTGCAAGGGATGCTCCGGATAATACTTTCTCTCCGACTTTTCCAAGCATGATCACGTCCGTCGCCGTAACTCCGACATTGATCAGATTCTGGATTGCGATCGGGATGACCAGAGCGAATACATTCCGGTAGAATTGCTTCCAGTTGATTGTTTTTGTATATTTATTTTTTTCTTTCATTTATTTTTTCTCTGCTCCTATTTATTCTTATCGCATTTTTTTGCTTCTCTGCAGATAATATACCGCAAGCTGTGTCCGATCTCTTAATTCCAGTTTCTCGAGCACATTGCTGATATAATTCCGGACCGTTCCTTCGCTTAAGCAAACTTTCTCCGATATCTCTTTGTTACTGAGTCCCTCAGCAACCAGTGCTGTGATCTCCAGTTCCCGTTCCCCGATTCCGTAACTGTTCCAGTCAAATGTCTGCTCTTTTTCTTTCTGCTCTTTCTGAAGCAGTCCCGGGATTCTGGACATAATCTCAGTTCCGAATACGGTCTGATTCATCTGCACCGCCTGCAATGCCGGAAGGATACTGCCATAATCCTGTTTTATCAGATATCCCTTCACACCATATTTTAATGCTTTTACGATGTACTCATCATCGGAAAACGTGGTAAGCAAAAGAATCTTTGCATCCGTATGCCTTTTCAAAATCTGCTCTGCGGCATCCAGGCCGTTCATGTCCTTCATCCGAATGTCCATCAGAAGAACATCCGGCAGCAATTCATCATATAACCGGACGGCATCTTTTCCATCCTGTCCGGTGCCGGTTACTTCTACTTCTCCTCCTGCTTCCAGGATTGTCTTTAACGCACTGGATACCAGGATATCGTCATCTACAATTACTATCTTCATCTTTTCCCCTCATTTTTAGGAACCGTAATAAATATACGGAAGCCATTTTCTTTCTGGATCTGCATGGTTCCGCCAAGCATGCGGACACGTTTTTTCATATTCTCGATCCCGATTCCGCTGCTTTCTGTATTTTCTGTTTTTCGAACGTTTCCGGTCTTTCCGGCACTTTCCTGCTCTGTATATTCTTCCCCGTCTCCATCTGACTGGATCCGCTCATCTGACGTTCCATTATCTTCTATGATCAGCTGATATAGTCCTGGATGTTCTCTTGCCAAAATCTTCACCTCATTTGCATTGCTGTGGCGCATCACGTTATTCAGTGCCTCTTTCGTAATGGCTATAAAGCTGTATTTGATCTCTTTTGGAATATCATATCCCATATCATAAGTAAGCTGTACCGGACAAAAACGGAATTCTTCTGCCAGCGATTCCATCACTTCTTTTAAATTTACCGACTCATCATGCAGATCGTGCACGCTCTGTCTTACATTCGTCATGGCTTCGTTCAGCGTCTGATCCAGCTGCTCCATCGGGACTTTCAGATTCTCAGCCTGATTAACAGTCTTTAACGCTCCCACCATCAGGATGGATCGCGACAGCATATGTCCCACATTGTCATGGATCTCTCTGGCGATACGATTCCGTTCTTTCAGTGTGGCCAGATATACTTCTGTGTCCTGCTTTTCCAGCAGATCCTGATTCTTCTTTTCCAGCATCAGTGTCAGTTCTCTGCTGTCATCTCTGGCCCTTTTATATTTCTGCTCCAATTCATTTAGCCTCCTGGTCCGTCCATATAACAGAACTACTGCTGCCAGCCCGGCAACAATAAGCATCTCTTTTTCCAACCCGTAATATTCCCGGAACGCCGGCGCCTCACAGGCCACGATCATACCGCCAACCCCTATATAAACCGGAGAATAAAAGCATAGCATATTATATAAAACTACCGGAAGAAACATCCACATTTCTTTAAAAACAATTCCGGCTGCCACGAAAGCAATCGTCATAATGTAATGCAGATACTTTTCTTTCCCTACCAGATTCACACAGGTATAGATACACGCAAACAGAATAGTGATAACCGCCGGAATCCCTGTTTCCGCTGTCACCAGAAGTCCTGCTCCGTAAAGGAACAAAAATCCTTCATCTGTTATCTTTCTCATTCTTTTCTCCTATATTACATTTGTCACATTCAATTTATGACCGGTGACACTACCATTATAATCAGCCATCCACTATACTACAAGTAACAAATCATCAAGGAGGGAATCTTATGCTTGTACATATAGAAAATCTTGTAAAACGTTACGGTGATCTGTTAGCGCTTGACCACCTGTCACTCGACATCGAAGAAGGTGAGATCTTCGGACTGCTCGGACCAAACGGTTCCGGTAAAACCACCGCCATCAACTGCTTGCTCGCACTGTTAAAATATGACAAAGGAACGATCACGATCTTTGGAAAGGATATGAAGCCGGACAGCTACGATATCAAGCAGGATATCGGTGTTGTCATGCAGAACGTTGCCGTCTTCGAGCAGATGTCCGTCTATGAAAACATCGATTATTTCTGCGGACTCTATATCAGAGACAAACAAAAACGAAAAGAACTCGTGGAAGAAGCCATCGCATTCACCGGTCTGTCCGATTTCCGTAAGATGCGCCCTAAGAAACTCTCCGGCGGACTTCTACGAAGACTGAATATCGCATGCGGCATTGTCCATAAGCCCAGACTCATCATCATGGATGAACCGACCGTTGCTGTAGATCCTCAGAGCCGCAACAAGATTCTGGAAGGAATCGTAGAGCTCAACCGCCAGGGATCAACTATTATCTACACTTCCCACTACATGGAAGAGGTCGAACAGATCTGTACCCGTATCGCGATCATTGATCATGGCCGTGTACTTGCTTCCGGCACAACCGAAGAACTAAAAAAAATGATCAAGACCGGTGAGACGATCACGATCGAAGCGGTTGCGTTAACGAAAAACAACCTGGCAGATATCCGCTCCCTTTCACATGTATTTGACTTATCATACCAAGATCAGACAATGATCCTACGCTGCAGCGGTGCAAAACACAATCTGACCCGGGTACTGAATTACCTGCAGGAACAGGACATTCCATTCGGACGCGTCTTCTCCGAGCTTCCGACTCTCAATGATGTCTTCCTTGAGATCACAGGAAAAGAACTCAGGGATTAAAGGAGGGACACTTTATGTTACATTTATTAAAATATCAGTTCTTACAGACAATACGTTCCCGCTCTATCATGTTCTGGGCTCTCGCATTTCCGCTCATCCTTGGAACCCTGTTCTATGTGTCCTTTGGAAATACCGGTCTTGCAGGAACCGGAGAGACCGACTGGGAACCGGTTCCTGTTGCCATCGTCACAGTGGAAAGCAGTTCCGCAAATGCAGCATCTTTCCTGACATTTCTGAATGAAACGGATCAGGACATGATCGATATCCATTCTTACGAGACAGAAAAAGCTGCAAAAAAAGCGCTCCGGCGGGAGGAAATATCCGGCATCTATTACGTGAAGTCGGTTCCTTCCCTTACCATTGCTTCCAATGGCATTAACCAGAGCATTCTGTCTTCCCTTCTGGACAGCTATGAAAAGAATGCTGACATGATCCGGGATATTGCCACACAGCATCCGGAAAAGCTTTCGGACGCCCTTTCATCCCTGAACGACTATCAGACACTGGTGAAAGAAAAGTCCTTAGGCGGACATTCCTTAGATCCGATACTGACTTATTTTCTCGCACTGATCGCATTTGCCTGCTTAAGCGGAGTCTACTTAAGCATCCATTCCACGGTTCAGCTTCAAGCGAACTTAAGTGCACTCGGAGAACGGCGCAGCATCACACCTACCCACAAACTTTCCATGATTCTCGGCGATCTGCTGGTACTGGAAAGTATTCATTTCGTCAACATTCTGATCCTGGAGCTTTACCTTACCCAGGTACTTCATATTAGCCTTGGGCATGACATTCCGAAACTTCTTCTCATTACATTCATGGGAACCCTGATCGGTATCTGTCTCGGAATCCTGATCGGATGCGCCGGCAAACTGTCCTACAGTGTCAAATCCGGAATCGGTGTCCTCGTTACACTGTTACCGAGTTTCCTTGCAGGCCTGATGTTCGGTGGAATGAAAAATGTGATCGAACAGCACTGCCCGGTCATCAATCGGATCAATCCTGCCAGTGTCTTAAGTGATGCATTCTACTGCCTCAGTGTCTATGATGATGCTGTCCGCTACCGCAGGTGTATCCTGATTCTTGTAATCATGTGCCTGCTTTGCATCAGCTTCTCATTTCTCATGATAAGGAGGGAACGTTATGACAGTATTTAAAGGATTTTTAATCATAACCAAACGCAATCTCCTGATGGTATTTATGTATCTGGCAATCTTCCTTACGATCGGAATCCTTGCCTCCGGCAGCGACAGCAATACTTCCGGCAGCGGGTTCCATGCCCAAGCACTCACGGTAGGTGTGGTAGATCATGATGGGGGCGTGCTTTCCAAAGGGCTTTCCACATATCTATCACAGTATCATACCATCAGGCAAATGCCGGATGACACGGCGAAACTCCAGGACGCACTCTTTAACCGGAATGTCTCTTATATCGTGACCATTCCGAAAGATTTTAAAGTCTCCTGTCTCCGTAAACATCAGGCATTGCCGGTATCCAAGATTCCGGGAAGCACAGACGGGTACTACGTCGATCAACAGATCAACACCTATCTGAATCAGGCACGTGTCCTGACAGACAGTGGTTATTCCGATAAAGAGGCAGCTGCATATATTCTGAAACATGCAGACAGTTCTTCTCATGTTACGATGTTAAAATCTGCTTCTTCTGAAAAGACGCCGGGGTATGGTTACATGTATCAGTATCTGCCATATGTGTTAATCTCCATACTGTGTTATGTAATGGGACTGATCATGATTGCATTCCATCAGCCGGATCTGCAAAAGCGAATCCTTTGCTCGGCTGTGTCCATCAGAAGCCAGAACCTACAGCTTGCACTGGGATATCTGGCAGTCGGATGCTCCGTCTGGATGCTTACAACATGGATCCCTGCTTTCTTCTTTTACCGGAAAGCATTTTTCCAGTCGCCAAAGATGCCATATTATATGCTCAACAGTCTGACCCTGCTTCTGGCCGGTCTTGCTCTTTCCTTCCTTCTTGGTACATTTATCACCAAAGAAGATATCCTGACCGCCCTCGTAAATGTTGTCACTCTTGGCATGAGCTTCCTGTGCGGCGTATTCGTTCCACTTGATATCATGGGAAAAGGCGTGAAAACTGTGGCTCATTTCCTTCCGGTCTACTGGTATGAGATCAGTAACAATCTACTGAATAACTCTGCTGTTCTCACTCAGGCACAGAAACAACTCTTATACCGTAACTATGGAATCCAGTTACTTTTTGCCGCTGCGATCTTCTGTATCGCACTGGTAGTCAGTAAAAGAGCAAGGCAGACAGCATAATGCTGCCTGCCCTGCTCTTTTTTCTATCTCTATTTTATCTTTTTCTTCTGTATCCATTCCACAATCTTATATCCCAGATATCCGGAAAGACTTCCGAATATCACACCGCCGATAATATCAGTCGGATAATGCACATACAGGTACAATCTTGATAATGCGATTAGAACCGCAAGTACAAGAGCCGCTTTCCACATCTTCTTCTCTCCGGCAAGATACAATGCCGTAACCGAAGCAAATGAAGCCGCCGTGTGTCCCGACGGGAAAGAGTAATCCTGCGGCTTTGCGACCAGTAATTGTACTGCTGTATTGACATCGAATGGTCTGGTCCTTGCCACCAGATTCTTTATGAGCACATTGCAGAGCAGCACATCCACCAGCAATGCCGCCATCATGATCACCCCTGTCTTTCTTGTCTTCGGAATGATCAGAAGAACTATCGTCAGGCAGATCCATATCATTCCTGCATCACCAAGTTTTGTGATAAGAGGGACGATCGTATCGCCGATGTCTGTTCTTAAGTTCTGAATTATATTTAGGATCTGTATTTCCATATATACCTTATTTCCTTTCTGTCCTCATCTGTATATCGTTATCTGCATATACAACATCTGATTTTCTTATGCCTTTTTCGCTGTTCGAAGAACCGGCATCCGGAAGATCCGGATCAGAAGCGGGATTACCATGATGAACCACACGATCGGTTCACAGATAATAACGCCTGTATATCCCAGCCACGGAACAAACGGTGCCTTTAAAATAAAAGCTGGAGTCCCATTGCGATCACCCACATATATGCACAGGTCTTTGGAATCATTAACAGTCCGACTTTTGGTTTTGTTTTACTGAATAAAGTTACCGGAAGATAACATCCAAAAGAAATAATGATAGCCGCAACCATCCTTGTCATATGATATCCATAAGTATTTCCCGAAATGAGATATAAGATAATTACCCCTATACCAGTCACAGCAAAGACTGCATTTCTGATAACCGATAATTTCATATTTCCTTCATCTGTACACCAGTTATTCTGCGGAAGCATACATATCACAATTCTGACAACCGCTGATATCCATATGACAGCTTCAATTATTACTGGTATTTTAAGTTCTGTAAAGGTAAATTTCCAGATATACATCAAAATAATATAAAATACGGTCATTGTTATGGAGGATATCTGAAGTCCGATTCCTAACTGCCTCTTTATTTTATCATTACTTCCATGTACTGCCCGGATAATTCTCGGTACTAGATGAAATGCATCGCCTCCGCAAAGTGTCAATGTCAATATTCCATAAAGAATAAATAACACATTTCCCTGTGCGAATATAAAAAATAAAATTGCGGCAACCAGATCAAAAAGCAAATACACTGTATCGAATATTGCTTCCATCACATTTGGAATCTGTGGTTTGTAATTGTTCTCTTTCATTATAAATTCTGCTCCTTTTCCATCAACTGACTATAAAACAAATAATTTCTGGTAAAAATATGATATCACTCCCAGCCGTGCAGCATTAACCCCTGTTATCAGCAGCAATGTTTTTTTCTTACACAGAATTTCGTTTTCATTTGCATTCTCCTCTTAAATGTTCTTCTGCATTATTACAGATCTTATTAAATACACGTAGACACATATCCTTTTCTTCTTCTGTCAATCCACTTAACACATTTTGTGCAAACTGCTTTTGTGCGTTTATTCCTTCTTCAACAATCAACTCTGCTTTATCCAGCAAAAAAATCTCAACGTGCTTTTTATTTTCTTCACTTTGTTTTCTTTCAATAAGTTTTTTATTCTCCAGATTTTTCAGCGAAGTTGACACATGAGATTTTGTTGATTTTCTAATCTTTACTATTTCCGCTGCAGTATTGTTCTGCGGATTGTTATACAGAAACATGAGTATATCATATTCCATCTGTGTTAATTCATACTTATCACATACCTTGCCAGAAAGCAGTTCATAATAACTTGTAATTGTTTTATGCTTATCCCAGAAATACATTTCCCTTTTCCTTTATCGTTCTTTTTAGAACGATTATAATGCAATCTTTCTTTTATGTCAATCCCATATATTCTCGCTATATCATTGCCAGCAGGACTGTTCCCAATGTAATTAGCACAATTCCTGCAACAGATTTCAGTATCAGTTTTTCTTTAAAAACAATTCGGGAAAAAGCAATTGTGATTAGGATGCTCAATTTATCGATTGGCACTATATATTATTCACTCCGGACATTGTTCCGGTAAAAAATACCAGGATCCATGAAAACACAAGTACTACAACCGTTCTTACTTCCAAGTCAGGTTTCTAATGAAATGGACAAATTATTGGCCTGGTACAATGATCAGGAAATTTCTCTTGATATACTTGCCAGTTTTCATGCACGATATGAAAACATCCATCCTTTCCAAGATGGAAACGGGCGAACCGGACGTATGATTCTCTTCCGTGAATGCCTGTATCACGGTATCGCGCCATTTATCATCAAGGATTCTAACCGGCCCGAATATCTGGATACATTAAAAATATACCGGCAATCACAGGATGTGACGGCATTGATTGCGCTGTTTCGGAAAGAACAGGAGTATTATTGGAATCGTTGTCAGTATTTCCTGGCGGAATAGGTGTTGATATGCGAAAGAGATCCAATCGGACCTCTTTCTACTTTCCACATTTTCACTTAGACTCGATATACTCTGCTAAGCTTCCCGTAATCTGCTTTGCTTCGTGATTCGGACTGGATTCATATATTTTTCCTGTTTCATCCTGCCAGACAATAATTCCATCAATCCCCACATTTTCAACAACGTACAAATTGTGCGGTATCTTATCATTTACCTCCCACTCCCGCCTGGTTACCTGTACAACATCTCTGTTTTTAGATTTTGCGATTCCGGTAAGTTCAATATCATCTGCGAGAATTGCACCATAATTTAACAGATATTCTTTGTACTCTTCTGCCAGTGATAATCCCAATTCTTTTTCCACATTCTCAACAGCTTCTGCCGTTGCCTTCTTTAATGGCAATAAGTTTTCAAGTTTATCAATCACTTCTGTTATTCCTGTCATTTATTCTGCTCCTTCCATTACATTAACACGATCTTTCCAATGTTCACGCCGCTCTTTACCGAATTCATTACGGTCAATTTCTGTTTCTTTCGTCTTATCATGTAATATGGTATCATTTCCTGCTCCGCGGTGTTCTTCCATTGTCAGCTCCGCAAGCGGACTGTCCGGTTTCTGACCTATATGATGAAGTTCGACTTCTTCTCCGTTCTTTGTAATCGGCGGTCTGCCACGTTCCATTCTTTCGCGATTAGTAATTCCATCTTCGTCTTTTTGATCAAGGTCAATGTCATTTCTAATCAGGCATTTCTTTCCATTCACTTCTCCTTCTACAAGACCTGCATTCATGTAGATTTCTGCCTCTTCCACAGAACCGATAGAATCGATGATTTCATCTGACCAACTCGTTTTTTCTTTGATTTCTTTTTTCTGCTCAGCAGTTAGTTCTTTTGTTTCCTTCTCTAATTTTATAGAATTATTTTCCGGATTTTGTCCTGCTATTTCCAGAGTTCCCGTATCACCACTTTCAAGACCTGGTAATTCTTCTTCCAACCGTTCCGAATCACCATGGTCTAATTCATCAAATTTTAATGTTTTACCTTCAGATGATTCAATTTCAGGTAATTCAGTTTCTAACGGTCGTTCTGACTCAATGTTTTCCCTAAAACTATCGTTCCGTTCTATAGATTTTACTTCATTAAAATCATTTGTCATATGTTCCGGTCCCATCACATTACCTTCTCCTTCAAATAATTTGTCCTTAACAATTCTATAGTGGTATTTTCTGGATGTTTCTCGTGTTCTATCCGACAAATATAATAAACAATCGAGAACATTTCCTCTTCTTCAAATGTATCAAATTCTTCATCTATGTTCTGTCTAATAATTTTATACAAATGTTCAAGATTCTTACACTTTGCTGTTCCTCTGAAAATATCCTCAAAATTATAATTTTTATTTATAAAGTCGGCTACTGCCCACTCATAATTTCGATTTCTTTTCTCCATATTAAGTATAAGACTTTTTCTTATTTTTGCCGAAACATTAGATGTCAGAATTTCAGGAATGAGTTCTTTTCTTTTTTCTTCTGATAATTCTTTTTGCAAAAGTAAATGCAAAATTCTATCATTTTTTTCTTTGCGTATTTCTATCTGGTCTTTCTGTTTGTCCTGTTCTTCGTATAATTCATAATCAAAAGACTGATATCGTGGAATCTTACACAAAACTGCTTCTTGCCAGTCATTCTGATATACTGCTGCAACTCCGGTTGGCAGCTTTGACAGTTCTTCAAACTGCTGTTCCTTTAGTGCCATAGAGCCACCGGTTACTTCTCTGTCACTATTTTCCGGAAGTCTTAATATAATTTTTGTATTCGTATTTCTTATTGCCGCTGTATCCAATAAATTAGGCGATTGATCAACAATCATAAATCCTTCCCCATACGTTCGTATCTCAGCGATCGTATTCGTAAGCATTTCAACTGATTTGCCAATCATATTGGAAGACTCTGCACTTTGCTCCGTAGAAGTTTTCTTTAATAAATTATGAGCCTCTTCAAGCACTGTAATATGTCTTAACGGCATGTTCATTTCTTTCGATTTTGCCATTCTATATTCCTGAAGTTTTATAACAACTAATCCCATTATAAGAGATTTCGTCTCCATTGAACCCACACGGCTAATATCGATAATTGCATTATGATCAAATAACTCTGACATTTTTAATTCATCACTGCCAAAAATCCGGCCATTAATACCATTCGTCAAAGATTTTAATCGCGTAGATAATGACCCTATATAATCTCCCTTCGTATCACTGGAATAGGCTGACTCTGATATTGTTATATTCAGTTCTCTTAAAACGTCATCGAACGTCGGAAATAATCCCGGAATTTTTGTATTTTCTGACGCGTCCAGTTCCCATCCTGCCGAAACATACGCTCTTTCAATGGAATCCTTCAATACTGCCGGCATCGCTGCATACATCGGCCAGCATACATTAAATATTTCAACAATCCGGTCAATATGCTCTAATATATGTACTTCTTTTGGAAAAGAAAATGGATTGATCTTTAAAAGATCTCCCAGATGCGGATTCGTTCCAAAACATCTGACATCTTTAAATACATTCTTATATTCCCCTTTCGCCGGTTCTACTACCAGAAATGGAATTCTATTCTTTTTTAATTCTGAAAGTAAATAATATACCGTATTAGACTTGCCAACTGCATTATAATATCACGTACTTGCTTATCAATAGATGTACAAGATATTTGACCAAAGTTGCATTTATGCCCTTTGGCTTCAGCAGTTAGATTTGGTCTACACATATAACTATAATAAGTAGGATACGACGTACCATCTTTTCGCTTTCTTCCTCTCATTGGTACACCATATAAAGATCTTCCACACTCCGGACATTTTAGTAATCCAGATAAAATATATTCATGTTCCTTTTCTATTTTTAATTTCTTTCCACCGGTTTCTTGCCTCTTTCTTCGTGCAGTATCCCAAGTTATTTGTTCAATGATTTGCATTTCTTTAACTTCTGTCATAATATAATCATCTGATTTAACCCTGTGCATAGACTCTGGATCATCTTCTCTAGCCTTTGTTGCAGTTCTCCCATACACAAGATTACCTGTATAAGTAGGGTTAAGCTTAAACTCCTCGTTAGAGATACGGTTACCATTTTCATCGACAGGAAGACGAAGTCCACGACCGACTTCTTGCAGTTTGCTATTATCACTTCCGCTAGAACGTAATTTTGCAATTGTGAATACATTAGGATTGTCCCATCCTTCTTTCAAAGTCCATTTAGAGAACAGGAATCTTCTTGTGTTGAATGAGCCATCTTCTTTACGGAGAGAAATAAGACCTTTCTTATTATGAAGGATATCAGCAACTTCATTTGCAATAGCTTCATCTGAGTCACTGTTGTCCTGTGCAAAATAACCTGCGTGGCAAGCAGGAATATCAGCTTTACTTGCTTCAAGGTAGTCTTTGTATTCCTGTTCGCTATCCGGAAGTGTTCTTAATAATTCTTCAATTTTCTCAAGCAACAATCTTTCAAACATCACTTTCAAATAAGCCTCTTTACCATCTTCTGAATCACGGTAAGAGGTTATATCATCAATGAAAAATAATGCTAGAGTTTTAATTTTAAACTGTCTACCGGAGAAATTCTGACGCTCAGTTTCAAAATGTCTCTGAATTGCCAACTTCAGCATTTGCTCTTGGTAAGATGAAGAATAAATGTCAGTGTTGAATTCTTCACCCTGGTATTTCACTTGTCCGTTTACCAATTCAATAAAGTTTTTTCCAATAGCACTGATCGTAAGTCCCTCGAAAGATGAATCTATTACAGAAAGCGAATCTCCCGGTGTCAGTGTATAAGTCTTTGTTTCCTCTCCACGTTTTTTAAATTGGAACGTAGCAGAAGTTTTTGATTCTACGGACAACAATTTAACCTTTTCTTCCTTTTTTGATAAAGGCTCAAAATGTTCCTTTGCAATACCTTTAATTAAATTTAGATTAAAGGAATCACACGCATTTAATTCATATACAAGGTTATTAAAGTCCTTGAATATTACCTTATTTCTCCCTTTGCCAACAGTTACATCTGGAAAGGTTGCTCCATAACGAATAATAATCTGTGGACTTAATTCTTCAACAATTGCTTTATATGCTTTCTTCTCACGGGAAAATCTATGTGGTTCATCAATAATTACAACAGGCCTTGTTGCTTTTAATGCATCAAAAGGTCTGTAGAATCCCTCAACTAAATAATCGTAGTCTGATCGCGTGAGCATATTGCCATTTGTCAGCAACTGCATATTGACAAGTAATACATAAATCTTGTTTGAGTTCTGGCATGAGCCCGTTACAAAATCACGTACAGCAGGAGGCATAGCTAAAAAGCCTTTTTTCTTTTTCTTTGGACTTTCCAATACATCAAGTTCAATATCACAGTTATATCCACACGCATCCGCAAAATGGTGTTTTACATAACTGTCATCAATAAACTGTGATGTACCTGCCTTAATTGGAAGAGAAGGTACGGCAATAATAAACTTATTAAAACCAAACTTTTTATGCATCTCATAAATTGTTTGTGTATATACATAGGTTTTTCCTGTACCTGTTTCCATCTTAATATCAAGGTTCAGGTAATCTCCATCATCTCTGCATCCTCGATAGTCAGCACGAATATTTTTTTGAACTTCCATCAAATTGTGAACCAGACGAAGTTCTTTTCTATCAAATGTTGGATTTTCGTAGGCAAGGTGCGGTTTTATCATCGTGATTCCATCAAGGGCAGAAATTATGGCATCAACAGCTTTTTGTTGATGGTCCAATTCTCGTTCTAATATAAGTTCCAAAACCTACACCTCCTTAATATCTGACATCCAAATTTATTTTAAGATTCTTTTCAGAGTCACGGAGAATCTTTACATTCGTCTTTAAGTTTTCCATTTCTACATAATTGAAGCTGTAACCGAAGAGAACTATATTTTGAGGGTTAAATGTTCCTTCTGTATTGTACTTCTCTACAAGGGCTTTGATTGCTTCTTCTGAAAGTTCTGGATTAATAAGATATAAATGGTTTTCACACCAATATGCTGTGTATCCGGCAAAGTCTACCATTTCACATTTATTCACAAATCCATAATTGTCATGCACCAACCATGTAGTGAGTACTGTCGCAGTACCGAATTCATCATATACAGTTGTATCAGTAATAAAACCACTATTGTCAAACTTCTCGATTTTATCGAGAGTGTTTTGACTAACCTCTGCCAAGGTGTAATGTTTAAATCCAAGGTCTGTTGTGCTATCTGAATTTTGTTCTTTAATTTTAGCTGCGGCTCTAAGAATACGTTCAAATCCAACATAATCCAGTGTATGTGGTCTGTTGGCTGAGTCTAAAAAATCCAATACTTTTCTTACCTTTGGCTTTTCAGTTTTTCCAGCATTTTCATATTTAGTATCAAGATTTTCTGGAAGTTGTATTGCAATAATTTTTCTTTTGCCATTATCCTCAGAATTCAAGGACATAATTGCCTCTGTTGAAGTTGCCGAGCCAGAGAAGAAGTCAACAAATAATGAATCTTCATTTCCACCAATCTGCATCACCTTTTTTATAAGATAAGTAGGCTTTGGAAAATCAAAGGCTTCCGCCATATCATATAGACCTAATTCTTTTGAACCCTGTTCTGTAATTACTCCTGTTTCTTCCCAAATGTCATCATCTTCTTCGACTAAATCGCCAATGATATTATCTTCATACCATATTGTTTTTGCCTTGTATGTGCCTTTACGATATTTCTCGTAAACCCCATATTCTCCTGTAGTTTTTAATTTTGCAACAATATCACTTTCCATAGAATTTGGATTATTGTTGTCTTCAAGTTTTTTAGTTCCCCAACGCCAACAGCTTTCTTCACCTTCGCTATTCAATGGGAGAATCTCAACAGAAAAATCTGAACTTCTTTCCAGTGAAATAGGACAGTATCCACACTCATCGACCATATTAGGGTTAGCATAAATAGGATAGAATAAATTTGGACGATTAAATCTACCAAACTTTGGATTTCTGTTTCTTAATTCACGTTCTTCAAATTCACCTATAGAATCTTGTTTGTCAAAAGCACCAGCCGCTTTTGATAGTTCGTTTAATACAACATCTTCACTTCTTACATATACCAATAAATACTCATGTGTTTTTGCGAGCTGCTTATATGTCTGACCTCTTTTGTTAGCCTGAACAATAATACTGGCAATGAAATTATTTTCACCGAAAATATCATCACATAGCAATTTTAAGTTATCTTTTTCATTATCATCAATAGAAATAAAAATTGCTCCTTGCGCACTTAACAAATCCCTTGCTAATTGAAGCCTTGAATACATGAACATCAGCCATGCAGAATGTGACGCACTGCCTCTGTTTGTCAAATCGAGAATACGCTGTGCTTGTTCCTCGTCAATACTAAGTTTTTCAACAAGATCATCAACAGTAAAGTTAAACTTATCATTATACACAAATCCATCTGACCCAGTGTTATACGGAGGGTCGATATAAATGCACTTTACTTGTCCAGCATATGATTTAAGCAGATGTTTTAGTCCATCAAGGTTATCACCACTGATATATACATTTTCACTATTGATATTTTCAGGAAGACTGTTATGTGCTTCGTCTGGAACAATTACTGTTTCAGTATCAAGTGATGCCAGCATTTTCGCATAGTTCTTGCCGAGAAATTTCAGCTCATATCCCTCGTGAGAAATATCAATTTTGTCTTTCAAAAATTCTGAAAATCTTGTTATATCAAATGATCCATCTGCACGAAAACAAGCTGGGAAATTCTCACGCAGAACGCTCATTTCTTTACCATTAAGGGTAACTTTCTCATTGGCATTAATAATGTCTTTTATCATTTTGATTTACTCCTTACTTCAAAATCAAGCCATGCCTCTTCAATGATCGAATAATCAACATCATTTTTAAGACAAAACTCCTTTATATTTTTCATTGCTATAAGGTTAGGCTTTGTTTTGCCACCTTCCCATCTATTCACAGTAGAAAATGCCACCTGTACTTCTTTTGCAAAATCTTGTTGTGTCAGAAAACATCGTTGTCTGATTCTTTTAATTTCTTCTGGAAACCCCATATACAACTCCTCTCTCAAACATTTCGAAAATATAGCATTATTATAGCATATATTTATGAATTTTTCTATTGCACCTTTAATATAGCAGTACATACAAATACCTGTTTATTCGTTGGAAACGAGTAATTTATTACGAGATTTCTACGAATAAACAGGTATAAGCCCCTTTTGCGGATTATTTTGCTGTGCTGAACTTATTCTGACAAGTAATACATAGAAGATTAGAAGAAAGGAGAAGATATGGAAATGTCAAAAAGAAAATTCGTAACAACAATAAAGGCCGGTGTATTCACAAAAGTACATCGACGGTGATTACATACATCGTATGCCACTAAACCAAAGTTGTTATGTCCATGGCCAAGGACACAAATAAAAGGTCACGCCAGAATTACTGGCACTTAATTGATTTAACAAAAAAATACGAAAGAGAGGAATAAACATATGGGAAAATGGGCCAAAAAAAGAGCAAAGAATACTATAAAAGATGAGATTTATAACCGTTTAAGCAAAATTTTTAAAGCTGGAAACGGAAGATCTAGAAACGTCGACAAACGTAATGGAGTTGACCGCGAATATATTTATTCGAGTAAAACATATAAAACATACCACAACGAATGCAAGCGTTTTGCTGTTTGGTGCAGGAAAACACACCCTGAAGTTAAACACCTAAAACAATGCAAGCAATACGTAAATGAGTATTTAGAACATCAAATTTCTTTAAATAAAAGTCCGTGGACTCTCACTACTCAGAAAGCTGCATTGGCAAAACTTTTTGGTGTCGATTATAATTCTTTCATCGGTACACCACCACGTGAACGCAGTAAAATCAAAAGAAGTCGTAAACCTGTTTCACGCGACAAAAACATTTCAGCAGAAACGGAAAAATTTCTTTCAACTATTACTTCTGCAACAGGTTTAAGAAGAAACGAACTCTGTAAAATTACTGGTGATTCTTTACGCTTCGATTCAAGTAGTCAACCTTATTTGCATTTAAATAAAGGAACTAAAGGGGGCAAGAGCCGTGACGCAAAAGTAATGGGTGCTACGCAAGAAGAAACTGACTACGTGGTGAGCTTATTCAAAGCAGCAGGGAAAATGAAATTACTTCCAAAAATTAGTTCTGCATACGATAACCACCGCTATCGCGCAGAGTACGCCAAACGCTTATACCAGCATTACGCACGTAATATAGAAAATATACCTATATCAGAACGATATATAATGCGTAAAGACCGCGCTGGAGAGATACTGGATAAACGGGCTATGAGAATCGTCTCAAAAGCTATGGGGCATAATCGCATAGATGTAATTGCACTTAATTATTTATACAGAACTTAGTTTTCTTAAAATAATAATTATATCAAGATTGGAACACTGTTGAATATACACTATTTACAATTCATAAAAATCGATAAAAAAAGTAGTGAAAGCCAAGACTACAAAGGTTTTACACTACTTTTTTTATGTTCCTCAAATTGTATCTTTTGTATTTTTAATTGCAAATTTTACACTTTCTAGAATCTCAATATATTTCTGGTGATCACATTCTAAAAACACATCATTTTTTCTGAGTTTGAATCCTCTCTTACGTCTACCAACATGACGACTAGGATCCGGAAATTCATCAATTATGTCATACAAATCATTCATCTCTAATAATACAGGAATACAAGTAAGCTGCTCTAAATTACGTAATTCATCAAGCACTCCAATCTTCCAATTACGGGTTTCTTTCATTTCTTGTCGTACTATTTTTCTGAGATTATCTTTGTTTTTCTTTTTCCAACGTTCATAAGGATCCTCAAAATAATACTTAAAAATTTCTTCAAACACCTGAGTAATTAGAGTATCATCCAAGTCTTGCAGTCTTTTCTTGCCATGAAACCTCTTTGTCACAGAGTCTGGAGTTTTTATTTTCGCTTCGATTCGCATCAAATCATTTTCCACAATAACTCCATTATCATCATAGACTACGGCAATAGCTGTAGCAGCCGAACAGTTTGAACAGATTGTTGGAAATGAAAAAACCATTTTGTCATTCATCTCAATGGATGCGGTTTTACAAGTATCGATAGCTTTTCCTCCACCAATTGCAAAGATAACATCGGCTTCTTGTACGTTTGGATTTGAAGTCAATTTATGTACGTTTGTCATCGTACATTCAATACCATATACAATTGAATCTGTAATAATAATATCAGTCTCTTTAATGGCTTCACGAATTCTTGGCTCAGCAGCTGCCAAAGCTCTTTTACCACCAATCAATACAACTTTTTTAACATTGTACTTTTCACATACACCTGGGATTTCGTTGTAACAACTTTCTCCGACTGAATAATTAGACATTTCAATTGTTTTCATAAACTTCTACTCCTTCTTTTACTTCAACACTTTTTGTATGATAATTCTTGTATACACCTACAGTTAAGAATGGAACGATAATGATTGCGATAGCTAAATATCCACAATATCCATATCCATATTTAATAATATTTGTTAATCCGGCTAAAGAAATTGTCATAGATACCACAATAATAAATGCAGATACAATAATTCTTTTCTTTACTGGATTTTCTACATTCTTTAAAACACGCATATTTTCAAAGCGAGCCACAAATCCGAATGTTGTTGTTACTGCTGTAGAAATTAAGCAAAGTAATAAACAAATACCATATACAACAACCATCCAGTTGGCATTCATCGCATTTAAACTTGTCAATGTAGGTAGAGTTGTTTCTCCATAAACACCCTTCCAAGAAATTAACATCAATACACTTAATACTAATGCGACAGCATTCATCACAAATGAGATCCACATTGCTTTTGAACAAGATTTTCGATCTGGTAAGATAGCTCCACAAGCAACAATCGTTGGTAATGTCACACATTGAAAGCCTGCATATGTAAATGCATTTAAGATAGCTTTAGGCATATTCATAAAGCCATTTACAGTAAAGTCATTTGCTAAAATAGCTCCAATATTTTGACCTTTCATGATTCCCATACCATAAATAACAATGGCTGTTACCAAAATAGCCATACCCATATATGTACTTGCCATACGAACTACACTAGCTCCAAAAATTGTTAAGCAAAGAACAACGATTCCAACCGCAACAACACAAGCATAATAATTAAATCCAAAGTATTGTTGCAATGCACTTGCAGCTCCACTAATAGCTGCTGCAACTGCCATCAAAACCATGATATTAAAGAAGATTTCAAATAAGATTTCCAACTTATCGAATGGATGATATAAGTTTTCAAACAATTCCTTTGCGCTTGTCAAATTTCTCTGGTTATACATCACCATGGCTTCTCGCATTGTCAATATCAATAGCAACATAGCTATTATGGCACTCACAATACCAGTCCATCCTATGCCTACATAATATGTATTTGCCTGATTTCCTGTGGCAAATCCACCTCCAGCATGTGCTGAGAATAATACGGCGCCTACTGAAAATATCGCCATTTTTCCAACTTTTTGTGCTTTCATACTTTTCCTCCTATAGCGTGCACAACAAGCTAACAAAAAAACCAATCGTTTCTTGCTGCCTGTTAGACAGAAGAGACGAAAGGTTAGAATTACAATACTTCCGCGGTACCACTCTTCTTCATTCATTTAAGAATGCACTCATTTAGATGCTATCACATCCTGCTTCATTAACGTTAAGCATACGTTCAAGTCTTATCAACCTGACCACTCCATGGTAAGTTCAAAGTTTGATCTTTCATGTCTTGCACCAACCGACAACTCTCTAACAAAGACTTTCCTTTTACTACTCCATTTCCTTGTGTTTTGTGCGTTTATAATAACACCACATTTTCATTTATGCAAGCATTTTCTTACATTTATTTTCAGTAAACCACTGTAACCAAAAAAAGACTCCAAACAAGGAGCCAATTTTACATATTCAATCCTAAAATTCTTTTTTCTTTCTCAAATTCAGAAAAAACATGTTTATGCGCTTTTTGAACAAACTCTATTTCTTCTTGGGAACGCTCAGAAAATCCAAGGCTTTCACTAAAATCATCAAAACTTATAAAGCTTTCAGAACTATCAAGAATCTCTTTTTCTGTGATTTTTAATACATTGTTTATTTCTTCTTTTTGTTGAGTATACGCATAACCACTATTACTTAACTCATGAAGAATACTTACCATAACTGTAACAAAGCCATACCGTTCGATACAACTATCTAATATATCTGTACCAACAATCTTTCTTAAATCCATGAATAAAATGGAATGAAGATTATTATTATGAACTGCATATACATTATAAGTCACATGATACTTCGCATCCGGTTCAATAATGCAATGACGGTTTTCATCCATTTGAAGTTCATCCTTTAAAAAACGAACACATACAATATGCTCAATGGATGAAGATTGAGGCTCTAAAGAAAGTAATGAATCAATTTCTTTTTCAATAGAAGAACACACTTCATAATCATTACTTTCATCCACAATGCAATCCAATAATCCTTCTTTTTTTATTTTAAGTAAGGCATCTTTAAATTTCATACTATCCTCATTACAAAATAACAGTTGTTCCAACAGGAATGATTG
>OLOH01000248.1_pt1 | contig 44092 bp, 42 predicted proteins | sample 1673221 | NCBI WGS metagenome assembly OLOH01 (sample SAMEA3136767, study PRJEB25190) | human gut metagenome
TCGCTTCGCCTGCTACTGCCTTGGCAAGAAGTGTCTTACCTGTTCCCGGAGGTCCCACGAGAAGCGCACCCTTAGGCAGCTTTGCTCCGATATCTGTATATCTCTTAGGATTGTGAAGGAAATCAACAACCTCCTGGAGAGATTCCTTGGCTTCATCCTGTCCCGCAACATCCTTGAAGGTGACACCTGTGGACTTCTCCACATATACCTTGGCAGTCGATTTGCCGACTCCCATTCCCATGCTGCCGCCCATCTTCTTTGAAACAAATGCTAAAAGCACCCACAGCAGAATAAGCGGAACTATAAAGCTTAATATATTAAAAATCCATGTAGATGTATTATCAGGTATCGCTGCCTTTATCTCAATAGACTTGCCCTCTGAGGTCTTTGCTTTTTTGAGTGTCGGCACAAGCTCATCATCAGCCACACGGCCTGTGTAATATGTGATGTCATAATTCTTGTGTCCGTCATCCACAAGCTTGTAGTCTATCTCGTAGGAATCAAACTCCACGCTCTTGACATTACCCTTGTCGAGCTGTTTTATGAAATCACTGTATGACTTTTCCTGTGTGCTGGCATGCGATATGCTGTTTGATATAAGTGCATACACAAACAATGCCACGAGTGTCAGCAGGATAAATGCCATGATCCCTTGTCCGCCACGGTTGTTTCTGCCACCATTTCCACCAGATCTGTTACCGCCGTTATTTCCGTTTCCACCAGACCCATTATTGCCCGGGCCATTGTTGTAATTATAGTTATTAGGTCCCTGATTATCCATATTTTCTCCGTTCTTTTCTTATTTATTACAAGCTTCAAGGCAATTTTGACATGTAATTTTTATAGTCATTCCCATGAAACCCTATCCCCGAAAAATATCATTACAGACTTCTTATTTTCCAAGGAATATATTGTATATGAAACCGTCTCCTCACAATATATAAAGTGTGAAGCTTCACTTTATTATAAGAAAAAGTGCGGTCAAAATCAACCGCACTTTCTAAATATTGTATTAAATATAACGAAAAATTATCTGTTCACCTTGTTTGCCGCCTCTATGAAGCCATGGAAAAGCGGATGTGGACGGTTCGGACGTGACTTAAGCTCAGGATGTGCCTGTGTGGCGATAAACCACGGATGCTCCGGAATCTCAATCATCTCCACGATTCTGCCATCAGGTGATGTACCGCAAAGCTTCATGCCATGCTCTGTGAGAGCTGTTCTGTAGTCATTGTTGACCTCATAACGGTGACGATGACGCTCGCTTATATTCTCTGTGCCATATACCTGATATGCCTTTGATGTCTTGTCGAGTACACATGGATAAGAGCCAAGTCTAAGTGTACCTCCGATATCCTCTATTCCGTTCTGGTCAGGCATAAGTGCGATAACCGGATGAGTAGTGTTTGGATCAAGCTCTATACTGTGTGCATCATGGAACATACATACGTGGCGCGCATACTCGATGATTGCCACCTGCATTCCAAGGCAGAGTCCCAGATATGGGATATTGTTTTCCCTGGCATACTTAGCTGCTGCAATCATGCCCTCAACACCACGGTCTCCAAAGCCTCCCGGAACGATAATTCCCTGAATGCCCTTGAATACCTCTGCTGCATTGTCATCATTAAGTTCCTCTGAGTCAACCCACTTTATATCAACTGTGGTATGCTCAGGAATACCGCCATGCTTCAGTGCCTCAACAACTGAAATGTATGCATCGTGAAGTGCTGTATATTTTCCGACAAGTGCGATCTTGACCTCTTTATCAGGATGACGGAGATCCTCAACCATCTGCTTCCAGTCTGCAAGATCCGGCTCAGGACAGTCGAGATTCAAGCACTCGCATGCAACCTTTGCAAGATTCTCCTGCTCCATGGCAAGTGGTGCCTCATAGAGATACTCCACATCAAGGTTCTGTAATACGTGTGAATTCGGTACATTACAAAACAGCGCAATCTTGTCCTTAAGCTTCTGATCAAGCTCATGCTCTGAACGGCATACAATGATATCCGGCTGGATTCCCATGCCCTGAAGCTCCTTTACACTTGCCTGTGTAGGCTTTGTCTTGAGCTCTCCTGACGCCTTGATGTATGGAATCAGTGTCACATGGCACAGGATGGCATTGTCATGTCCCACCTCATGCTGGAACTGTCTGATTGCCTCGAGGAACGGCTGACTCTCGATATCGCCGACTGTACCGCCCACCTCGATAATTGCGATTGTGGTATCCTCAGATGTGAAATCCCTGTAGAATCTGCTCTTTATCTCATTGGTGATATGAGGGATAACCTGTACTGTTCCTCCGCCGTAGTCACCACGACGTTCTTTCTGTAATACTGACCAGTATACCTTTCCTGTGGTGACGTTTGAGTTCTTTGTCAGGCTCTCATCAATAAAACGCTCATAGTGTCCCAGGTCAAGATCTGTCTCAGCTCCATCGTCTGTTACAAACACCTCTCCGTGCTGAATAGGGTTCATGGTACCCGGATCAATATTAATGTATGGATCGAACTTCTGCATTGTCACCTTGTATCCACGAGCTTTTAAAAGACGTCCAAGAGACGCTGCGGTAATTCCTTTTCCAAGACCGGAAACAACTCCACCGGTGACGAACACGTATTTTACAGGCATAATTTTCCTCCTTATCAATATGCTTTGTATATTTGTAAATTCTTAATTTTTAAAATAACCAACTTATTATACAGCCTTAAATTGATTAATGCAATTTATTTTTTAATTATATTTATTATATTTTGTTATAATGCTTCACATCTGGTGACGGACAACCCTGTATTCATCGCCTGAGCGGTAAAACGGACAGCGCTTATAGCTGCTTTGGACAAATCTCGCCATATCATCCTCGTCCATATTTACCGAGCAATAATACTCCTCATCATCCTCATCATATTCATTGTATGCACAAAAATCGCAGCATGTCTCCATTATCTTATCCTTCCATCACTTTTAATATGTATGCTGAAAATCTACTTAAACTGATTGACATTCTCGTCATATTTGTAATCAATCTGTGCAAGCTTATCGCAAAGCTCTTTCTCATCAATATCATATGCTGCCGCAAGCTCCTTCAATCCTGAATAATTGTCCCGAAGCTGTGTGTTTACAAAGCTAAGCAGCATAACCGGATCCTTTGGTAATGCCATAATCTGCTCCTTATAATTCTATGTAATTTTATAATTCTATGTTATGTTATCTTATTATCATAATCATAGCAATTAATTTTCAAATACCTGCTTTATGCTGTCATAGTGCAGGAACACCCCCTGCGCAGCAAGCTCTTTTATTTCATCGAGTGTGGCAATTTTAAACCCAAGTGCCTCCTCTGTCTGAATCTGTACGTCAGACTCCTTAAAATCAAGCTCAAAGCGGTAAACATCCACGAAATAGTTGTCACCCTCGCCCGGATTTTCTCTGTGATAGGTATAGGCAAGCCCTCCCGGACACTGTGATACATCAAGGCCTACCTCCTCCTTCACCTCTCTGCAGACTGCGGTAAATGAGCTCTCACCTGCCTGTGCAGCTCCTCCTGAAACCTCCCACCAGCCCGGTGCCCATGCCTTTGTCATGACACGCTGTGTGATAAGAAATCTGCCATCTGGTCTGTGAATCACGCCAAGCACTGAAAGATGATACTCTCCATCCTTAAGTATCCAGTCGTTTTTTTTCATTGTACGGCCTGTCGGCTTTTTATCCTTATCGTATATATCCCAAAATTCCATTTGAAGCTTCCTTTCTCTAAGTGGGTCTTTAATGATATCATATCATATCCTGCGCAGAAAAGCCAGCAAGTTGTTTACGCAGCTTTTTGCTTTCCGGCAGATAATATTCCATCAGTGACCAGAACCTGGCATTATGACTTGGTTCAAGCAGATGTGTAAGCTCGTGAACCACCACATACTCTGCGCACTCCGACGGCACCTTAGCCAGCAGAAGGTTGAAATTCAGATGATGTGACTTCACGTTGCACGATCCCCACCTTGTCTTCATCTTCTTTATCGTAAAGCCGGCTGACTTAACTCCCATAACCGGCTCCCATTTGTCGATAAACCTCTGCAGCTGCATCTTAAGCCGCCGACGCATCTCCCTCTCCATGAAGGGTGCCATAACCGGCTCCTGCTCCTTAAGCTGCCTTACATTAAGCATTTCCCGTGTAGTTTGCTCAATCCAGTCTGATTTACTCTCCACAAATTTTCTGATTTCTGTATCACTCATGCCATAAGGAGCACTCACTGATAGTGTGCCATCCGTGTCCTTCACACGAAGATACATGTTTTTTATTCTTTTCCTAGTTACTTCTATTGTATATCTGTTGTTTATATATATGTTATTTGTACATTTTTTATTTGCATATGCATTATTCATATTTTCCAGTTTCACACCGTTCCTCTCACGTAATCCGCTCCACGTAAATCCATTTTACAATCTCCGCGCATTTTTGTATACTATAAAATAAAGTTACTGAATAGTTACAAAACAAATATAAGGAGGCTCATATGACAAAAGAAAAATTAGCCATTGAAGTAATAAAAAGACTAAAAACCGCATATCCCCGCACCGATTGCACTCTTGAGTACGACGAGGCATGGAAGCTCCTCGTATCAGTCAGGCTCGCAGCCCAGTGCACTGATGCCCGCGTAAATGTAGTCGTGGTGGATTTGTTCAAAAAATATCCTTCAATCGAGGCTCTCGCTGATGCTGATGTTTCCGACATAGAAGAAATTGTACGTCCATGCGGCCTGGGAAAGAGTAAGGCACGTGATATAAGTGCCTGCATGAGAATGCTTCGCGATAATTTTGGCGGTCTTGTGCCTGACAATATGACCGATCTGCTGAAGCTGCCGGGAGTCGGCAGAAAGAGTGCCAACCTGATTATGGGTGATGTGTACGGCAAGCCTGCCATCGTCACCGACACACACTGCATACGCCTTTGCAACCGTATAGGACTTGTAGATGGAATAAAAGACCCGAAAAAAGTGGAGATGGAGCTTTGGAAAATCATCCCACCCGAGGAGAGCAATGACTTCTGCCACAGGCTGGTTGATCATGGACGCGCCGTATGCACTGCCCGAACCACACCGCACTGTGACATGTGTGTGCTGAACGATATATGTGGAAGCGTTATGCATAACTAAAGCAGTAAGGCTGCGGCTCCGCAGCCTGCATGCAAAACGTGAGAAAGGACCGCGATGTTACACGCGGTAACAACGCGATCCTTTCTCGAGGAGTTTAGTTATGAAAATGTTTATTAATAAAAAGGGAATAATGTAAAAGGTTTTGTTCCTCTTACAAGAACAAGTATATGTGGTAATTATGTCCTAACAATGTACATTTCAGAAATATTTTATTAAAAAAGTCGTGATTATTTTATACTTTTTTTAGATTTGCAATATTCTGTAAATAACGACTAAATTTTTTTGTTAAAAAGTGCCTTACAGAGCTGTATTTTATCCTCATGTCTCTGACCGGTCAGGCTGTTTTGAAAATCCACAATACCTGCAGCGGTGCTGTCTGTCAGCAGACCTTTTTCTGCGAGACGTCTTTTCATCTCACGCGCTGTACCGTTTCCTCCATCGAACACACGCACCCTATCTCCAAGCACCTCCTGTATCATTTTTCTGACAAACGGATAATGTGTGCATCCCAGCACAACCGCATCTATCTCATTATGCGAATATGAATACAAAAGTTCCTCGAGATACTGTCTCACATCATCACCGTACAAGTCACCTCTCTCAACGAAATTCATAAGCCCCGGACAAGGCAATGGAATAATCTCACCCAAGTGTCTGTATCTGTCCATAAGCTTTTTAAGTTTTTCCTCCCTGATAGTCATAGGTGTAGCCATCACAAGCACTCTCGGATTTTCCATAAAAAGCATCGCAGGCTTGACTGCAGGCTCTATCCCTACGATAGGAACATCGGGATATTGCTCTCTTAATATACGCACTGCCGCGCTGGTTGCTGTATTGCACGCGACAACAAGCCCCTTTGCATGCTGATTTAAAATCAGCTCCTTTGCATGCTCACAGGTCAAAGCTCGCACCTGCTCAAGTGTTTTTGTACCATAAGGCGCATTTGCTGAATCACCGTAATATATATAATCTTCGTTAGGCATCACTTCAACCAGGCTCTTTAAGACGCTTATTCCGCCGACTCCTGAATCGAAAACTGCAATTGACATTATAAAAGTCCCTACTTTCTTTATAAAATCTGTTATGATATAGTGAATAAAACAAGCTTAAGACGGCACCCATGGATAATCCTAAAAGTCTTTTTAACACCAACACAAAAGTATGTGAAAACTGTAAAAGTCCTCTGCCATATGACTATAAAGAGAATCTCTGCCCACGATGTAGGCAAAACAAAATCCAAAATGTACCATTTGGAAGGAGAGGAGTAATTACTCCTCTCTTCTTTTAACCTTTGATCTGTATTTTTTCTCCATCTCTGTGAGGAACTTGTCATCAAGCTCCGCCTTTATAAGCACATTCTCTTCAGGCGATTTGATGACGATATCATAATAAGGTACATCCTTCTGACCTGAGGTATAGTCTATTTCCTTGAGCTCTTTTCCATTCTCGTAATTGTATACGCTTCTGTCTCCTGCCGGTGCGATTGCTGCTACAGACTCCATGCTGTAAATTCCAAGACGCTTTCTGCGGCTCTTGTTTTTAATTTTGGCAAAGCGCAGCTCTCCGTCAAAATATGAATACTCAAACTCAGTATTCTGTGCCATTATCATAAGATGTGCAATAAGTCCAAATGCTACTGCAAATAATATACCCGGTGCAAAGCCGATGCAGATAGTCAGAAGACTTATCGCAGCAAGAGCCACAAACAGGTACGAAACAAATACCAGCGCCACATTTTTTTTACGTGCAATCAATGTAAATACTTCCATTATAATTCTCCTTTGCATATTGAAAATATATATCTTTATAATGATAACAGATTTTTGCCGTTTCGTATAGATTTTTTCACAGTTATAGGTTAAAATATTATAAAATTTTAGTGAATTTTCGGGGAATTACGATGCAATTTAACATAAAAGTACAAAACGATTTCATACACCGGCCTGACACTTTGCACCGGCCGTGGCTGCTATGCGCAGGCATGGAGTGTAGGTGAAGTGCTTCGCTGCTACTGTGAGGATGTACTGCCTATGCTCCCACAAGCTCACTCATAAGCTCGTGGACCGTAGTCATCCGGTTTATGCGGCCCACATTGGCACCGCAGAATACCAGACCATTTTGCATATCTCCTTTAACCGCTGCAATCAGTGCCTTCGTAATACAGTATGGCACTGTTGCAGGGTTACATTTCTCAAGACAATTGTAGCACTTTGTGATATGCTGCTTTTCCTTTTCCAATCCCCTGATAAACTCATTTCTGACAGCACGCCCCGGCATTCCGACCGGGCTTTGTATAATCTGCACATCAGACTCATTCGCGTTCAGATAAGCATGCTTATAGGCATCCGATGCGTCACACTCCTCTGTCGCCACAAAACGGCTCGCCACCTGCACTCCGTCGGCTCCAAGCTCCATGCAGTGCATGACATCCTCATGTGTAAACACTCCGCCTGCTACAATTACCGGAATGTGCTTTTTAAACTTCTCCTCATATGTCTTTGCACAGCTGATAATCTCCTTAATCTCGCTGTCATAATCCATATGCTCCATATCTGCAAGCTGTTCATTGGAAAATCCCAGATGTCCTCCGGCCTTTGGTCCCTCGATAACAATAAAGTCCGCTGTGCGGTTGTATCTGTGTTCCCACATTTTAAGAATCAGATTTGCTGCTCTCTTTGAAGAAACAATCGGAGCAATCCTTGTATGTGACTTTTCATCGACCAGCTCAGGCAGTTCCATTGGAAGTCCTGCCCCACTTATAATAACATCAGCACCTGCTTCAACCGCAGCCAGAACATGCTCCTTGTAATGCTTTAAAGCCACCATGATATTGACTCCTACCATTCCATGTCCACAGGCAAGCTCCTTTGCTTTCTTAATATGCTTCTTGATAGCAATCAGATTAGCCTTTGCCTGGTCCTTTTCAAACTCCGGCTCCTCAAAGCCAATCTGCGCGGTGGAAATCACTCCTACACCACCCTCCTTAGCAACAGCTCCGGCCAGTCTGCTAAGACTCACTCCAACTCCCATGCCTCCCTGAATGATAGGAAGCTTTGCAACCATATCTCCGATTCTCAGTTCTCTCAACATAATATGTACCTCCGAACATGTATAAATTCCATTTTTCTGTTTGATATTCAAATTGTTTGATAATCAAACATATACACATAGTAACCCTTTATGGTATTAATGTCAAGATAAAATTATATCATTTTCTATTTTATATGGTTTTTAATACTACTTTTCTTGTTTATTGTAACTATCCAATTTTTCTCAATTTTAATATTGACATCAACAGACAAATCGTGTAGAATAACTTTTGTTGTGAGACAAGCCCAGTTAGCTCAGTTGGTAGAGCAACGGACTGAAAATCCGTGTGTCTCTGGTTCGATTCCGGAACTGGGCATTATACAACAAATTAAATATTCCTATGCGGGTGTAGTTCAATGGTAGAACACCAGCCTTCCAAGCTGGATACGTGGGTTCGATTCCCATCACCCGCTTTTTTGTTACCCTTTTTTGTTTGTCCACTAAGTATTTCATAATGCATTTAAACTGTCATACAGCTGCTTTTACACATACTTATACACAAAACAAAAGCCGATACACCGTGTCTCCACGAAATGTATCGGCTTTTATTATGCGCTAGATAAAATATGTATTCCCTAATAATGTCTGACTAGAATAAATCTACACGACCTGAAAACTTATCATTTATAACATAGTATGCAGAATACTCTTCTGGCTTGATGTAGATGTTAAGCTTTCTGATGAAGCCTGCCTTGTGTCCCTCAGCAACGAACTGAGCCTTAACACGCTCCTCGACAGCTGCTGTATCAACCTCGCTGTTCTGGTACTGAACAATAATTTCCGGCTTTACCGGCTCCTTCTTTGCAGGTTTTGCCTCTTTAGCTGTCTTTGCAGCTTTTGCTGCCTTTGCTGTTGTCTTCTTAACAGTGTCCTTTACATCAGCCTTAACCTCAGCGGCCTTCTCAGCAACCTTCTCAGTTGTCTTTTCAACAGCCTTCTCAACCTTCTCGGTTGTCTTCTCTACGGCTTTTTCTACCTCAGCCTTTACATCGGCTTTTGCATCAGCCTTAGGCTCTGAAACCGGCGGTGCCACTGTTTCCTCTTTTTTTACTTCAACCGGCTTTACTGCCTGCTTAACTGTCTTTGAGTTATTCTTTTTACGCATACTATTTTCCTCCTCATGCTCATTATTCACATACTAAAAAATTTTCAATTGCAACTAAAGCTTCCTGCTCATCATCACCCTTTGTAACAATATCAACAGTCATTCCATCTGAAGGATTAAATGCCATAATACCCATGATGCTTTTTGCATTGATTTTGCGATTGTCACTCTCCAATGTAATCTCACTATCGAACTTGCATGCCACTTGAACAAGCTCTGCGATTGGATTATCATGACCTTCACATACTTTTGTAACGACAATACTCTTCTTACTCATACGTTCTCCTTAAACAAAAAGTATTAAACCTATTTCATACTTATTTAATATATCCCAATTGTAACCGCTTTTCAATCCTTAGGAAAATTTCTGTTAAACTTTACCTAAGGAGCTTACATTTAATGTCACAAAACCGGCATTATTACAACATTATTCTGTTTATTTTGTCATGTACGTGATAAAATGCAAGCCACCATTATAAAACATTCTGTCAGCATCCTCATAGCTCATCGATGTTGTTGCGCCATTATCCGGATTATAAATATATAAAGCTCCATTTGAAGAGTATCCTGTCACAAGCACTGCCGACGTATTTCCCGTCATCGCAAATACCGGATTGCCCTGGCTGATATAAAAGATAATATCCTCAGAAGACACTCCCTGTAAATCCAGGATTTCCTTGTCCGGCAGGTTGTTTTTGAGCACATCAACAGCACTGCTGCCTGCTCCAATCAGCTCAGACACACTTACCGTAACATCATTGTAGGTAAGCATTGCACTTACTGACTTCACGACACTGTCAGCATCCTTATCGGTTTCATTACATGCAATATTCGCAAATGCATTTACTGCATTTTTTCTTGCCCTCATCCATACATACTGCTGGTTTGAGTCAATTACCACTCCCATGCTGTCATTTGCCTGTTTTATGGCATCCGAGATATTATCAGATGCAAAAATCACATCCCCCTTTGCATAAACATAGAAATGGACTGTATTGTCATCAAACTTTAAATCAACAGCAGTATCATGCGAATTTATAGTCATCTGTGCTGTCAGCTGCTTCAGCTTATCCGGCTTTTTACCACCTGCTATACTAATAGCGCTGACCGTCAGCTTTGTATCGGACTGACTCGTATCAAGAGCTATCTTCTGCTTCGAATCAGCCTCCCGGTTCATAATGGTATCCTGACCGATTTCTGCATACACACCATTATTTTGTGCAATCAGATCTATCGTTACCGTATATCCATCCACAGAAATTTTCTCGACATAGCCGCCCGAAGGGGTATATGTCTTAAGCTCCGACTGGTCAGATGTATCAAGAATAATAAGGCCATTCATAGGAAATGTCGTGTTTCCGGCTGCATCAGAGACCACATCAGCAGCATTCGCCTGTCCATATATGAAATCCTCACCTATGAAGCCAAGCGGACGTAGATACTGGTCGTCGCCCTTTTTGACCTCAAAGGTCTTGCCACTCTTTAAATCCATCACTTTTATGGTATTTGATGAGTACTGATTTGCAGAATCCACCCATGCAAAGTATCTGTTACTCTCCGATGCGCAGTAAGAGCCTGTGGACAAGCCCTCAACCACCTTCTTTACTGACATCGAGCCTAAATTAATCCTATAGAGACTGTCATCCATCATGAGATAGAATTCATTCTTCTCATTGAGATAAAGCATCTTGCCCATCTCAGCCTTTAGCACCTCATATGATGTCTTAGAAGGAATAAACGCTTCCTCATCTATAGTATGTGCCAGACCGTCATAATGGTACACACCGGTTCCCACCTCTCCCTCGTGGGTGCCTCTGTTCATATATCCGTATACCACAAAATCAATACTGCCCGCTTCGTCTACACTGACAATCTTTATATCGTGATGATTCCAGTTCTCACGCTCATCAATGCCCTCAGCGTCCCTGAAGCTGAATACCTTGATTATCATTCCATTGTTGATATCATAGGAGTATAAATCTCCCTCCTGGACAAAGCATATCACACTGCCTGCTTCATTGGCCCTGTACTCTGCCTCACTGCTTCTGATGCCAAGCATTACACTGCCCGAATCCGAAATAAAGCTGTTTTCACTGTTAAAAATCTGATTCGCTGTTCTCTCATAGTTGAGCACGTACATACGGCTTTCCGTCTGGCGCAGCCTGAAATACTCTCTCACATTGTAATACTCAGTCTCACTCTTACCGTCCACACAGCTCATCACATAGTCTATCGTGACCACATCATAAGAATCGTTTATTTCCTTTAGGGCTATGACAGGATTCGTATACTGTGCAGCGGCCATTGAGCCCCAGGTAATCTGACTCACCGTAGATGTCAGATCCACATGTGCAAGCGTATTTCTGTCACCGGTTGTTGTCTCCATATATGTTGTAAAAAAGGATTTGTCATCCTTTATAAACGTCTCATCATGAAACTTCTTTGCAAACTCAACAACCTTTGCAGCTGCCTTTCCATCGGTCTGCATAATCCTGCTGTAATAATATACATTATCCTGACCGCTTGTGATGGTAAACACCAAAAGATACTCAGTATTTTCATCCATAACATTCGGCATGCTTATGTCCGCCTGAATAGTATTATCCTTATTAGAAAAAGAAGATATCTCGTCATCGGCCACCAGCCTCTTGCCATCCATGCTTCTGATCTTGTATGATATTCTGTCAACAGCCATGCCATATGTTGAAATGGATAATGAGAGCTTCCTGTCATCCGAAATTGGAATAACGCAATCGCGCATCTTTGTCGGATCCATCTCAGTAGTATATCCATGGAGGGTGTTTATCTTTATTTTATCCAGATTAAATGACATAACCGGCAGCGTTGCATCCGCCTGCTTCGTGGTCATATCCTTATTTCCCTTGTTTGTAGTTATGCAAAATGTAATTAATGCTGCAATAAATACTACTATAAGTACTATCGGCTTTATCACTTTCTTACTCATAAAATCATATCCTTATATCTACCAGAATCTTTGGTATCTTCTGTATCTGCATCTGCGTCTGCAGAGTTCACAGTTAAAAAGTATGCCCGCTATTGTACAGATAAAGCACCTGCTGCTTTGCTCTGAGATAAATCTGCCGGCAATCCTGTCTGCCTCATCGAAAAGACGCTGCCTGTCAGGCACCTCATCATAGATAAAACTGCCCTCATACTCCAGCTCATCCATGCGCTGCTCTACTGCGGACTGTATCATCGCCGTATCAAGCGGATACATATCCTTTATCATCCCCAGGTCCTTTGCAAATGCCTCCTCATTTTTATAGTAATCCATAAACGGAAATGTTTTATAAAAAGGTAACATCAAAAAACCTCTTTTTAATCATTATATGCTATATTCAGCTATTAGTTGCATGCTATAACAAACAATGCTGCAATAAAAATGCATGCTCCCAGGAATTTCTTTCCCGATATCTTCTCCTTCAGTATCACGCTGGAGCATATCATCATCACAATAATCGTCAAATTAAAAATATACCCTGCATAGCTGCCGGACATTGAAACTGCCCTGCCATAAAAATCATATGCTAACGGGTATGCAATGCCTGCAAGAATCAGGCATATACCATCAACAAATGACATGGATCCGATTTTCTTCATGCCTCCTGTTGCAATAGTAAATATAATAAGCACCAGCGTTCCTATAAATACACACCAGAACGCAATAAAGCCCTTATCCAGCTGTATCTCGCCAAGTGACACCAGAATATGCGCTGCCGACGCACAAACTGCAGCAAGAAGCGCAAACAAAATACCTGTTCCATCCAAATTTAAAATAACCGTTCCAACAATCATGAGTGCAATCGCTATATAATCAAAAGTGTCAGGGGTGTTATGAAACAGAAAAAATCCCGCTGCAAGCGTGATTATATAGCTGCATTTAACTATAGCTGTAACCTGAAATGTGTAGCCATCATATATGGATTTAAAAAAACAGATGCCAAAAAGCCCTGTTGCAAGCCCTGCCAGAAGTATAAATATAACGCTCCTTTGGCCGAGTGCAATCAGGCTGCTTCCCATTATATTATCTTTCCTGTAAAAAAATATAGACGCACATAAAACAATCCCGGCAATGCTTCCCGCCAGCGCCGGGTCTGTCTTTTTAGTTCCAACCTTGGCCAAAATAGGCACACATGCTGCAATAAACGTTGCAGCACATGCCCATATAATTCCTGTCATATACATTACCTCACCATGTATCTATTACTGTGACTGTGCAGCACTATCTGCATCTCCTGATGTGCCGCTGTCTGTAGTGCTGTCTGCCATATCTGACTTGACGTAGTCAGAGCTGACATAGCCTGTCTGCCCCTGGAAGATAACCTGTGTCCAGCCATTATCCTCTGATACAAACTCAATCTTCACATCCTGTCCTATAACAGCAACTATATTTGCATTTTTATCAGGCTTCTCTCTCATGTTTACACTGCTAGTAGTGGTGACGTAAGTTTTTTCGGTACCCTCTGTAGTCTGCTGTGGCAGATATATGGCGCCTATCTCTGTATCACTATCGCCGGCACTGTCAGTTTCACTTTCGCTAACTACATTCTGTTGTACCTTGTCCTGCTCCTTTTTTTTGCCGCCCTTTGAGGTAACGGTAATCACTATTGTAGCAATCAGGGCAATAAGAAAAAGACATATTGCTGCAAAAATCAGTCTGGCGATTATAACATCTTTTCTGTGGCTTGCTTTCATATTATTCTCCTTTTGTATTATCTATGTTTTGGCTCATTATAGCATAATAATCTAAAAAGAAAAAGGCAGTTAATAGAATGTTTATTGGTAAATTTCTATAAATTACCTTATAATATTCTTAAACTACAGCACATTATATCAGAAGGAGATAAAATCATGGAACAAAAGACACCTTTTAAGGAGCTGACATTCAGTCAGAAAATACAATATATATGGGACTATTACAAACTACCGATATTTCTTGTCATTATCGGAATCATAGCAGTCACAGCCTTTATTCGCGGCCGGCTTGCGCAGAAAAATACTGTTTTGAGCGTATTATGCGTAAATGTAGAAAACAGCACCACAGAGGACAACGGCGCCGATATTTTCAATGACTTTCTCACAGATAACGGCTATGATTTGTCAAATGATGAAATTGCCCTAAACAAAAATATCTATGTCGATGTAGACAAAAATGGCTTAGACTATCAGAACATGGCAGCCCTCACAGCATACTTTGCTTCTAACGAATACGATATATGCTTTATGGATGATAAGACCTTTGATTATTACGCCAAAAATGTCTGCTTTGAAGATATAAGCAAATATCTGGATAAAACCATCCTTGAAAAATATAAGGACAGGCTTGTATATGTGACAATAGATGGTAAGGAATATCCTTGTGGTATCAGGCTTTCAGCAGATGACAATGAATTTGTCAAAGCCTCCGGCTTATACTCTTCATGTACTGTCGGAGTGTGCTGTGACTCCTCCCACGATGCTATGGTCAAAAAATTATGCGGCTACATATTACAGTAGCCGCATTTCTATTTCTTCTGCTTTTATCTTATGAATTTCTCCTGTTTTTAAGCTTCAAGATTCCACCTATTGCAAGAAGTACTACACTCAGGCATGCCACAATAAATAAATCAGGAACATAGTCCTTTATTACCCAGTATGGTATACCTCCGACAATAGGCGCAATAACTATGCCCACCGGCAAAAACAGATGCAGAAAAATATTCGCTATCAGGTTTCCGCTATTATCTGTTCTCCATTTGTGCGACTTGATAATCTCCATCAGCGCAACCGATATAAATGCCGCAAAAACAAGGTCATAGAACAGGTGCGCATCGACATAATCCTTTGGGTCAAGCTCGTCTGTTGCATATCCCATAAGCGTCATCACAACCTTTGAGGTTACCTTGTTCATCAGATGGTTTGTAACCATATAGTCATTGGTATTTGCGAGGAATACAACGCCCACACCGCTCTCCGGAAGCAGATACATGTCTGCGATATAGTTCTCAGTGAGACCTGTGTGATTGTACACTGTCTCGACATATTTATCCGAACGTACCCAGCCCATACCATAGCCTGTCTCACCGGACTCATCCATAGGAACTGTTACACGAAACATTGTGCTAAGGCTCTTGTCAGAGAGTATTCCATAGCCGCCACGCAGATACATCTGCAGATATTTTCCCATATCATTTGCGCTAGATGCAATATAGCCCGCCGGTACAGTGGACCACGAATCGCTGAGCGGATACTTCACATCGCTTTCCACCGAAAAACCGAAATAATTGTTGTGGCCTGTAATCAGACCATCCTCCTTCGCTTTTGCATAGGCTGCGCTGCTGTGAGTCATGCCAAGTGGTGTAAAAAATGTCGCTGTCAGATAATCGCTGTAGCTAACACCTGATACTTTTTCCACTATAAGACCAAGTATGTCATAATTGACATTCGCATAGGTATATTCTCCATTTTTGCCAACAATCTTTGCATTTCCCACATGCTGGTACACACCAAGTCCGCTGGTGTGATTGAGCAGCTGTCTTATTGTAATCCTTGTCGCATCCTTTGGATTTTTGAATACCTCAGCTGCATCCAGATAAGAATTTACCGGGCTGTCAATATTCAGATGTCCTCCCTCATACAGCTTCATGATGCATGCCGCAGTAAACGACTTGCTGAGTGAACCGGTGATAAACGGTGTGTCAAGGCTCTTGCAATCCCCATATGTACCTGAGAAAAGCACGCCCTCTGCATCTACCACCTCAACAGCCATGCCCGGAATCCTGTAATTGTCGCAGGCCGCCTGTAATGTATCCTCTATCTCTGTATATTTCGGCGAATAATTGTTGTTGTCAAGCCTTGGTATCACGTCTATCACAAGCCCAACTATGATTGCAACAACTATCCCCATCAAAGCTCTCTGTGGTATCAGCCCGATATAATGTGCATAATTGGTATATGTCTTTTTCGCCATATCCTCGGTACCCTTTATCCACACCTTCGGTGTATGTGCATACCAGCCACAGTATACTACCAGTTCAAGAAACAATAAGACTGCCATCCATATCAAAAGCGCAAACACAAAGCCCGTTGAAAAGCTTGTTGCCCCTGCTATTGATGTCAGTATGACAAGCGCTATCGTCCAGAATATAAGTGCCGGAAGCTTCTTTACAAACTTCTCCCAGTCTGTCATGATACGGATATTCCGATTTCTGTAGCCACGCATATGCATGACCTTTTTCTGCAGTTTCTCGGGCATATTACTTATCTTATATGCCGGATCCCGCTTTATCCGTATTACTCTGTATATGCCAAATATTAAGCAGCAGACTATTATCTCAACTGCCAGTACCATTCTATCAACCACCTTATGTCTTATTTACAGTCATTTGAGACTGTACTTTACATAAAAATTTAGCACATTTTTTGTGCTATGTAAACACAAAATAATATGAATACTACAAGCCGTAAGCCTCACAAAGCGGTTTCACACACGGACTCACATGAGAGCTACGCTTTGCTGTTAAGTGGCTGTACGAATTATGCTTCACACGCCAAAATGCCCCGCCATGAACGGCGGGGCAAGGCGTTATGCGCCACGGAAACCGGCACTTAGGCCACGTATAACAGCTACAAATCAGTTCTGTCCATAGTATGCGTTAGCCCCATGCTTACGGTAGAAATGCTTCTCCTTTATGTTGTCCGGGGCTGGCTTCACGTCAGGATTTACTGACTCGGTGAGTCTAGCCATCTTTGCCACTTCCTCAAGGACAACGGCGTTGTGCACAGCCTCAGCCGCATCCTTTCCCCAAGCAAACGGTCCGTGATTCTGACAGAGCACAGCCGGTGTGTATACAGGATTGATTTTTCTGTTCTCAAAGGTCTCTATGATGACAAGGCCTGTGTTTTTCTCGTAGGCTTCGTTGATTTCCTCTGTGGTGAGATTTCTCGCACATGGAATTGAGCCCAGGAAATAGTCTGCGTGAGTGGTGCCGTAGAGCGGAATATCCCTGCCGGCCTGTGCCCATGCAACTGCCTCAGGTGAGTGAGTATGTACAATTCCTCCGATATCCGGATACTTTTTGTAGAGCTCTAAGTGTGTTGCAGTGTCTGACGAAGGCTTGTATTTTCCTTCTATCTTATTTCCTTCAAGATCCATGACTACCATATCATCAGGAGTGAGCACATCATAATCCACTCCACTTGGCTTGATGACAAAATAGCCTGTTTCCCTGTCAATTCCACTGACATTGCCCCATGTATATGTGATGAGCCCTCTTCTTGGGAGCTCCATGTTTGCTTCGTAAACCTGTTTCTTTAATTCTTCAAGCATTTTCTGTTCCTCTCTTATTATTTTTTTCTGCTATTACAGCGGAAGAGCCTTTACCATTGCACGCTCTGCCTCAATTGCTGCCTTATATGTATTTATGTACTCATCAAAGCCCTTTACATCATCAGGGTCCGGCTGCATTACTATGCCCTTTTCGCCATTAAATACCCTGTCTGAAAGATATTTTTCCAAAGGCTCTCCATCTGCTTTATTCACCATATAAGCTGCGAGCACTGCCATGCCCCACGGGCCGCCCTCTCCGGCTGTTTCCATGACCGCAACCGGTGCATCCATGGCTGCTGCAAGTATGCTCTGGCCCACACCCTTTGTCTTGAACAGACCACCATGACCGTAAAGTGTGTCTACCTTTACTTTTTCCTCTTTAAAGAGAATATCACAGCCGATTTTTAGTGTTGCAAGACTTGCATAGAGATGTGTGCGCATAAAGTTTGCAAGATTCATCCTTGCATCCGGCTTTCTGGCAAACATAGGTCTGCCCTCGTTGAGTCCGATGACAGGCTCTCCCGAGAAAAGGTTAAAGGCTACAAGGCCGCCACAGTCCTTATCGGCTGTAAGTGCATTGTTGTAGAGCTTTCCATATATGTCATTCATATCTATATCCATGCCAAACAGCTCTGAAAATTCCTTGAATAATCCCACCCATGCATTTAAGTCTGACGTACAGTTGTTGCAGTGCACCATAGCTACCGCATCTCCCGATGGTGTGGTGACCATATCAAGCTCCTCATGAACTGCCTTAAGTGCCTTTTCAAGCACAACCATAGCAAATACAGATGTGCCCGCTGATACATTTCCGGTACGCACTGCAACAGAATTGGTTGCGACCATTCCAGTGCCTGCGTCTCCCTCCGGCGGTGCAAGCAATATACCGCTCTCCAGATTACCGCTTACATCAAGCCTTTTAGCTCCTTCCTCTGTCAGCGTACCTGCCTTTTCTCCAGCCGTAAGCACCTTTGGCAGAATGTCTCTTATATCCCACGGATATTCTTTTACCTTATCTAATGCTGCAAATTTATCAAGCATTGCCGCATCATAATCCCTGGTCTTCGAATCGATAGGAAACATGCCTGATGCCTCACCGACACCTATGACCTTTTCACCTGTGAGCTGCCAGTGAATATAGCCTGCTAATGTTGTGAAATATGATATCTTTGATACATGCTCTTCTTTATTTAATATAGCCTGATACAGATGCGCTATGCTCCACCTCTGCGGAATATTAAAGCCAAGCACCTCAGTAAGCTCTGCTGCAGCCTCACCTGTGATGGTATTTCTCCATGTCCGAAATGGCACAAGCAGATTATCCTCCTTGTCAAAAGGCAGATAGCCGTGCATCATGCCGGAAATACCGATTGCCGCAAGCTTTTTGATGGTAACTCCATACTTTTCCTTTGCATCCTGCGCCATTTTGCTGTAGCAGTCTGAAATGCCCTCCCAAATCATATCCAGGCTGTATGTCCAGATGCCGTCCACAAGCATGTTTTCCCAATCATGGGCACCTGTGGCTATAGGAGCATGGTCATCCCCGATAAGCACCGCCTTTATTCTGGTAGAACCGAACTCTATTCCGAGCACAGCCTTGCCGCTTTCAATAACACTTTTTACGTCTGACATAATATACCTCCACCTTGTAATGTAAATTTCTGAATAATTACCTAAAATTATTATACTGTAATTGTACAACGTTTTTCTTCAAAAGTAAACAAAAGAAAACATAAATATACATAAATTTTAAAATGATTTCAAAAGTGTTCAAAAGTGAATGTCACTTTTTTTATTAAAATTTCAGATTATATTGATAGAATGTAAAAATTATGTTATGTTATATGTGTTTTGTGTAAACTAAATATGTATAACTGGAGCAAATAGTAAAACAAATTATTTTTACAAACGGAGGTAAACATGAACATTTACTCTATATTGCAGTTATGCGGCGGACTTGCCTTTTTCCTTTTCGGAATGCATGTTATGTCAGGCAGTCTTGAGAAGCTCGCAGGAGGCAATCTCCAAAAGATACTTAAGGAGGTAACCTCAAACCCTATCAAGAGCTTGTTTTTTGGAGCAATAGTCACTATTGCAATCCAATCCTCATCCGCACTTACTGTTATGCTTGTCGGACTCGTAAACTCCGGCATCATGGAGCTTGCCCAGACTGTTGGTGTCATCATGGGTTCCAACATCGGAACCACTCTCACCGCATGGATTCTTAGTCTTTCAGGTATCGAAAGTGACAATCTGTTCATCTCGATGTTAAAGCCTGAGAACTTCTCCCCTGTCATCGCGCTTATCGGTGTGATTATGATTATGGGAAGCAAGAAGGAAAAGCACAAGGACGTTGGAATCATCATGGCAGGTTTTGCCGTACTCATGTATGGTATGCAGCTCATGAGCGGCGCTGTATCACCGCTCGCAGATATGCCTGAATTTACCGGACTGCTCACCACATTTAACAATCCATTCCTCGGAGTGCTTGTAGGTGCTGTATTTACCGGAGTCATCCAGTCATCTGCCGCATCAGTTGGCGTGCTGCAGGCTTTAGCCATGACAGGCGCTATCTCATATAGCATGGCTATCCCGATCATCATGGGTCAGAACATCGGTACATGCGTGACTGCACTGCTTTCGTCAATCGGCGTAAACAAAAACGCCAAGAGAGTATCCATCATCCACATCAGCTTCAATCTGTTTGGTACAGCAATTGGACTTGTAGTATACTGTATCGCACGTTATGCTGTTGATCTGGCATTATTTAATGACAGCATCTCTCCTGTAATGATTGCGGTATTCCACTCAATCTTCAATATTGCTACCACTATTATCCTTCTGCCATTTAGCAATACTCTTGTAAAGATTGCTAAGAAGCTTGTCACAACTGACAACGCAGACGGACAGGTTGTACTCGACGAGAGACTTTTACTCTCACCTGGACTTGCTGTCAAAGAATGTCTTGAGAAGACAAACGAGATGGCTGAGCTTGCAAGAGACAGCTTCAAGAATGCTTTAGACCTCTTTGACAATTACTCAGATTCAAAGTTTGATGATATTGAAGTCATGGAGGAGCGCCTTGATTACTTAGAGGATCAGCTTGACACCTTCCTCATTCACTTATCCGGAAAGGATGTTTCTGAGGACGGCAACAACGAGATTTCAAAGATGCTTCATGCAATCAATGACTTCGAGAGAATCGGAGATCATGCGATAAATATGGCAAAGCTTGCCAAGCAGATTGATGACAACAGTCTTGAGTTTTCAAAGAACGCAAGAAAAGAGCTCACGGTGCTCAATAATGCTCTGCGCGAGATTCTCACTCTCACTGTAGAGGCATTTAGCAAAAACGATTTGACAGAAGCAGTCAAGGTTGAGCCTCTTGAGCAGGTTATTGACGATCTCACAAAGGAGATTAGAAATCATCATATCGAGCGTCTTCAGAAGGGCAAATGTGACAGCAGACTCGGCGTATTCCTCACAGATTACATCACAAACTGTGAGAGAGCTTCGGATCACTGCTCAAACATTGCTGTATGCCTGATCCAGACACACAACTCATCATTCGAGACACATGATTATCTCAATGAGCTTAAGGCCGGACAGGAGCCTGCATTTGTAGGTCAGTTCACCATGTATCAGGACAAATATCATCTTGATGAGGATTATAAAAAAGCAAAGAGTAAAAAATCATCTAAATAATATAACGTAATTAAAAAGCAGGATTTCTGATTAATTTCAGAATCCTGCTTTTTTATCACCGTCTGGATATGAAATGCTTCACAATCGTATAAAGCACTATGATGCATGCAAACACATATCCCATCACACCAAGCGCCGGTATGCCAAGTATCTTAGGTGTCATATCTGTGGTACACACTATGCTTGAGCTGATTAGAAGTGCCATAACCCATAAGCCCATGACGATATTTCTCACCAGCCTGTGTAAAAGCCTCGCAAGCTCATCAGAAGCATGCATGTCAAGATTTATGCGTGTCTGCCCTCTTTGATATTCCTCGAGTATCTGCGCCATTCTCTCCGGCAGCTCCACCATGCGATGAGCTGATTTGTATGCTGTCTTCCCGGCTTTTTTAAGCTCGCCCTTCAAATCAAAATTCTTAAGCATCTCCTGTTTAATCCTTGCAGAAGCAATCCCAACCATGTTGATGCCAGGTGCAATATCCGCAAGCACGCCCTCTATCTGAGTGATGCCCCTCGCAAGCATTGTAAAACCGTGCGGCATAACAATGCGGTTGTTCTTCATTACCTCCAAAAGCTCCTGAATAAACTCTGCGACATCTACCTGTCCCATATCCAGACTGCCATATTTATTTATGATTATTTTGATATCCTTGTACAGCTTTGCCCTGTCAGGCTCACCCTTAAAGTCACCAATTGCAAGCACCGCATCCTCTATCATGCCGATATCGTTCATGGCGATGCCGTAAACAGCATTGCTCAGTTCCTTTTTGTCATGTTCAGAAAGCCTTCCCATCATGCCCATATCAATCCAGACAATTTTGCCATCCCTTATCTTTACATTGCCCGGATGCGGGTCCGCATGGAAGAATCCATCCTCTATCACCTGCCTGATATAGTTGTCAATCAGCTTGCTGCCTATCTCCTCAAGGTCATAGCCATCCTTTAAAAGCCCCTCCTTGTCATCGATATTAAAGCCCTTTATATACTCCATGACAAGTACATGTGATGTGGTATACTTGCGGTAAAGCTTTGGTGTGGCTACAAATGCAACATCCCTGTTATTGCCGGCAAACTCCTCAATATTGGATGCCTCAAGCAGGAAATTCATCTCCTCCTGTGCCACATCCCACATCTCATCAAGCACCATGTCAAAATCCACAATGCCCTTTATAGAGATGGGCGGCACAAGCTTAACCGCCTTGTGAAGCAGCGCCATATCCTTTGACATCACCTCGTGAATGCCCTTCCTTTGCACCTTCACAACCACCTGCTCACCGGTTTTAAGTGTGGCCCTGTGCACCTGCGCTATAGAAGCTGCCCCAAGAGGCTTTTTATCTATTGAAGCAAAAACATCCTTCCATGAATAGCCAAATGAAGCATCTATGACAGCCTCCACCTGCTCAAACGGCATCGGCTCCACATCTGAGCATAGCTTCATAAGCTCCTCACAATATTCCTTTGGCAGAATATCCGAGTGAAGCGACATTATCTGTCCAAGCTTAATATAGGTAGGTCCCAGCTCCTGCAATATAAGTCTGAATTTTTCGGGTGTAAGTCCATGCGTGAGCTTGTACTTCTTAAGTACCGCTGTCATCTCCTTCAGGCGGCTATCCATACTAGTTCACGCTTTCCTCTTTATCGTCCTCAGCTTCTATTTTTATATCCACTGTCTGTGATTCTCCACCGGAAGCACTTTTTCCATCAGCTGAAGTATCTGTTACAATGTCCTCATCCTCGAAAACGCTTTCATCAGCTTCTTGATCCACGTCAGCCTCATCCATCTGTGCAAGCTTGCTCTTTAAAGCCTGTATCTGTTCAGGTGTCATCTTGTCCAAAAGCTCCTCGAGCTCCTCCGGTGACTGTGGCTTAACAGATACATTTACATTTTTCTTTACTGTGTCCTTGATATTATGCTTAAGCTCCTGATTGAGCACCTTGCCCTGCTCGACAGTCAGCTCACCTCTCTTGACCATTTCATCAAGCACTTCCTTTGATTTCTCAGCGGTCACTGCCACTGTTCCTATTCCTGCAAGTAAAATCTTCTTTAATCCGTCTGTAAGTCTTTCCATGGTAAAATCCTCCGTTTCCTGTTATTTAAAATTGATTGCTCTGAATAAGCTCCTTATAAAGAACATCAAAAATATTCGCTACTCATATCGATGATACCTTTTGACCCTTTAATCATCATAATAGAGAAGCAATCCTTGGCACAAAAATGATAAGTCCAACTATCGCAGCCATTATTGCTGCCACAAGCACTGCTCCAGCTGCCGTGTCCTTAGCTGTCTTGGCAAGTGGCTTTCGCTCTGTCGTTACCAAATCTACAACTGACTCAATCGCAGTGTTGACCAGCTCCAGGGCTATCACCAATCCAAACAGCGTCAGGCAGATGCACCACTCAGTCGGTGTTATCCCAAGTACCGCTCCTGCTATCACTACAAGTATCGCGACAGTGCAGTGTATCTTGATATTGCGCTCATTTCTGATGCATGTAAATATGCCCTCGAAGGCATAGCCGAAGCTTTTGTACAGAGGTGGTTTCTTTGCTTTTTTCATGTTGATACCTCTCGTGATTTAATTTTGGAATTAGTTTTGATGCCTTTTACTATGGTACTATTGTATAACTTTTTGGTTCAAAATAAAAGAGGATTGTGCAATATTGTTCAAAAAACAGAAGTTACTGACATTTTAAATAATTTAATTACTAACGCTTTGCCATCACTTTAAATATTCCTTATTGACATTACGAATTTATCGTACTAACCTAAACACGTAAAATATATAATGATATGAGGATCCAAAGCTATTTTGCCCTTTAATCATATAGTAATAAAGGTAATCAGATATGACAAATTTACATTCAGATAAAATAAAAACAGCAAACCTGCATACTACAACCAATCATATTTATACAAATACTAAACTTCGAAAGCTTTTGGTTCCGATAATAATAGAGCAGCTATTAGCATCTCTTATGGGAACTGTGGATACAATGATGGTCAGCAATGTAGGTTCTGCCGCTATCTCAGCGGTCTCGCTTGTGGACTCAATCAATATCCTTGTCATACAGGCACTTTCAGCGCTTGCCGCCGGTGGTGCGATTCTCTGTTCACAGTATCTGGGAAGTCATAATACAAAAGGTGCCCGCCATGCTGCAAGACAGGTATTTTTTGTCATGGCATTTCTGTCTGTACTTTTATCTGCTTTTTGTCTGATAACAAGAAAGTCGCTGCTTCGTGCCATATTTGGCGCTGTTGAAGCTGATGTAATGAAAAACTCACAGGTTTATTTCTTTTTTACATTACTGTCATTTCCTTTTATAGGGCTCTATGATGCCGGCGCATCCATTATGCGCGCACAGAATAACAGTCGCAATCCTATGGTCATATCTGTTATTTCAAACTTTATGAATATCGGCGGCAACGCTATTCTGATTTTCGGCTTCGGTATGGGTGTTGAGGGAGCTGCTATTTCCACTCTCGTATCCCGAATATTCTGCGCGGTTGTCGTTATCATACAGCTTCGAAGGGAAAATGAACCGATTTTCATAAAGAACTATATGTCTATACGCCCTGAATGGGGCCTGATTAAAAAAATCCTGCTCATCGGTATCCCATCAGGAATCGAAAACAGCATGTTCCAGTTTGGAAAGCTGGCTATCCAGTCTACTGTATCGACTCTTGGAACCGTGGCCATCGCTGCCCAGGCCATGACCAATATCCTCGAAAACTTAAATGGTATTGCCGCTATCGGAATAGGAATAGGTCTTATGACTGTTGTAGGACAGTGTCTGGGTGCCGGCAGAAAGGATGAAGCTGTCTACTATATCAAAAAACTGTCACTGGTGTCTGAGGTTGTAATCATTGCCAGCTGTCTGATTATTTTCATACTCACAAAGCCCATTACAATGCTTGCCGGAATGGAACATGCCAGTGCACGGCTCTGCTTTGAGATGGTTACCTTTATCACAATTGTCAAGCCAATCTGCTGGGTACCATCCTTCATCCCGCCATATGGACTGCGTGCCGCAGGCGATGTGAAATTCTCCATGATTGTATCCTGCTGCACAATGTGGCTTTGCCGTGTAAGTCTGTGCATATACCTCTGCCGTGTATGGGGCTTTGGTCCGATTGCAGTGTGGATTGGCATGGCTTGTGACTGGATGCTTCGTTCTATTATATTTACTGCCAGATTCCACTCAAGAAAATGGCTGAATCATCATGTGATTGATTGATAATAACAAGCTATACTATGCTCTATTCACAAATCTGTATAAGTAAAGGAAAAACATGAAAAACTATCAACCGGACTATTACAACAATTTCAAATGTATTGCTGACAAATGCAGTATCACATGCTGTCAGGAGTGGAAAATTGCAGTAGATGACGCTACAAACCGCAAATGGAAGAAGCTTTCTCCTCCGGATACTTTATCTGCAGCCCCTTTTTCTGCTGATAAAGTGTCTGGAAAAAGTGACAATCTAAGCTCATACACATGCCATAAGGATGGCAGTCTGGTTATTAAACTGGACGAAAAACATCGGTGTCCGTTTCTTTCAAAGGATAAGCTATGTCATCTTGTAATGACATACTCAGATGAAGTGCTTTCAGAGACATGTGCACTGTTTCCCAGAGAAATCCACCGGTTTTCAACACATGAGGAACGAACACTCATGCCGTGCTGTCCGGCAGTTATCGACCTGTGGTGCGAAAAACCTGTCACATTTCCTGTAATATCCGAGACCCGGAATAATTTATCTACGGCATTTTTAATCCGTGATAATCTGATTAAACTGATATCTGACCAAGGGCTTTCAGTGGAGCAGGCTTTGCTTGACGGGCTTTACATTTTATTGGAATTATATAAAAACCATCCAATCACCAATGCACATATACAGGAATATTTTTCCGGACATACGCTTAATAAACTGAATACCGCCATGGAAGATATCCATATCCCGGACGAAAATACATTTATCGAATGCAATGAGCTGCTTCAGGATTTATCAGTAAATTATCGTAAAGAGGGTTTATACACAGCCTTTCTTCAGCCTGTACTGACAGAGGCTTGTAAATACTCCAATATTTATTCACAGTCAGACAATAATTCCATAAGCCGCACCTTGCAAACATCGCAGAAACAATTTGGCTCAATACTCACAGATTATGACATTGTTTTTCGCAATTATCTGGCAAACGAGCTGTTTTCCGACCTGATATCGCCTGAAGCAGCATCCACTAAAAAGATTATTGAACACATGATTATCAAAATGCAGTGGATTATGATTGAATACACTGCTATACGTCAAAGTCTTTTCTTGTGGTACAGTCACAATGCCAATATTCCGTTGACATATGAAACAATCAGAGAGCATATTGTCATCATCTCACGCATGACAGGATATGATGATGATGACATACGCGAATATCTTGAAAACAGCTTTGCAAAGCTCATATGGGATTGGGGCTACGCCGCACTCATTATGGGAATTAGAAAATAATTACAAAGGAGATTTTTACTATGAAAGAAACAATTTTAGGCAATAACATACGAAAGGTTCCTTCAGTTGCAGTTGGATGCATGCGCCTTTCTGAAAAATCAAAGGATGAGATGAATCATTTTATTCATGCAGCTCTGGAACAGGGCGCATATTTCTTTGATCACGCAGATATCTACGGTGGCGGTATGAGCGAGAGCGTATTCGGCGAAGCAATTGCAGACGATCCATCCATAAAGCGTGAAGATATTTACCTGCAGTCAAAATGTGGCATCCGCCAAGGCTTCTATGATTTCTCAAAGGAGCATATTCTGAAATCTGTCGATGGTATTTTAAAAAGGCTTCATACAGATTATCTTGATCTTCTGCTGCTTCATCGTCCGGATGCACTCGTAGAACCGGAAGAGGTTGCCGCTGCATTTGATGTTCTTTTTGAAAGCGGAAAGGTTCGCCATTTTGGTGTTTCAAATCATAAGCCGATGCAGATTGAACTGCTACAGAAATATGTCCGCCAACCACTCGTTGTCAATCAGGTTCAGTTCAGCATTCCTGTTTCCAATCTCGTTGCAAATGGTATGGAAGTCAATATGGAAACACCCGGTTCAATTGATCACGACGGAAGTCTGCTCGACTACTGCCGCCTCCACAACATTACTCTTCAGGCATGGTCTCCGTTTCAGATGCCGGCATGGAAAGGCTGTTTTCTCGGAAGCGACGAATACCCGGAACTGAATAAAAAACTTCATGTGATAGCCGAAAAATACAATGTCAGCGATACTACTATTGCGGCCGCATGGATTTTACGCCATCCGGCAAATATGCAGATTGTTACCGGAACTTCAAGTGAAAGCCGCCTGAAGGAAATTATCGCGGCATGCGATATTACTCTGACTCGCGAGGAATGGTATGAGCTGTACCTGGCTGCAGGTCACCTGCTTCCGTAGAAATTATCAGCACTATTTTTCAAAATGCTGATAATCCTTGGAATGCGTCCAATCGCCTCCCCACTCAAAACCATGCTCCGTAAACAGCTTATAGCATAAATCATCATGGTCAATCTTGTGCGAAAAATCCCTGCTCCGGTCAACATAATCTGCGGCATTTGCAGGCTCAATCGAAAGCTCCCCATCGACTGTTTTGACATAAGGATTGTATAGAGTGTTGATATCCACCGCCATTCCCATTCCATGCTTCGATATCTTTGTAGTGTGGGAGATAAATCTGAAATTGAAGGCCGATGAATTGTTGTCGCTCATAGATGCCTCATCATCTGCATCGTATTCATCAACAAGTCTGACTTTTTCTATTTGATATCCGGACTCATAGAGCTCCTTAAATATTTCAAGTACATCATCTGCGATATCTTTATTTACAACCAGCTCACCTTCATGTACCTGATTGTCAAAGCCTACGTGTAGTACATGTATATATCGCAGATTTTCTCTGGGGAGTGTACAATCTGCCTTGTAGGATTTGCCCTGCATTTTTTCAAAAATATCATCCGGAATTTCGGATATATAAAAATGCTCTTTATTATTCTCATAGGTCGTATCCAGAATATCTGCTTCAGATGTACTCGTGTCAGGTGTATTCGTATCAGCTACACACGTATCAGATATACTTGTGTCAGATATACTTGTGTCAAGTATATCTTCACATGTATTTTCTGATACATTCGTAGACGATTTATCATTAGACTCTTTCTTATGATTTTTAATGAATTCTCTGCCCGCAAGTGTGACGATAAGCAGCGATGCCACGGCTGTGATTATTATGTTTGTGTGTCTTTTCATATTGGTTTTATGCCTTTCATATTGTTCGAAGCATTTCTAATCTCTATTGTAATAATGATATTTTTTATTTACAATATGCATTGTTAACAAACGTTATTAAACCATTTTGGGGATTATAGGTGGAAACAGTGAAAATACCCCCGGATTATTATAAAATTACAAATGTGTCGCTGGTAAATCCTGTTGCAGCCTCTCATATATTTTCTGTATATCTGGTTGGGTTGGAGTAAATTTTATTCCTCTTTTCAGCATTCCCAAAACTTTTCTTGCTTTTTGTTCAATTTCTTTTGCAGCATGTTCACTGGTTAAACGAAGATGATTACCTGCTATAGTGTATTCCCGTTCTATATATTTTTCTGAAATTGGAAACATATCCTGTATCAGAAAAGCGCTTTCATGACTATCATCAAGTTTCACAATGTGAATTATATCACAGGTTCTTCCTTTACCGGTTCTTTTACTTACTATTTTCTTATACTTATCAATCCTACTTGAAAGAGGAATCATCCAATATATTCCATTATAATTGCTATCTTCAAAACAATAGTAATGTGGTCTATTTTGTTTTTTATTTCCTTTCAAATATGGATCCGATATATCCGAAAAAAAGCTATCTTTGATAATATAAAAACCATTCCTTATCATTTGTTAATCTCCACAAAAAAAGTCTCTTGCACTACGGCAAAAGACTTTTTCAACCCGACCATTTATATACCACATATCGGTCAGTGGTAAACTTTCAACCCGACCATTTATATACCACATATCGGTCAGTGGTAAACTTTCATTTATATCCTAACAATTCCAGCCAAAAAAGTCAACCAATCTTCAATTTATCTTTAATAATTTCCATTGTCACCTTACTGCAAAGTTTGCCTCCAAACTCACCGGCTTTCTTTAAAATCTCCAATTCTTCCTTCACGCAATCCTCATACACAGCCTTTGGTAGATTTTGTGCAACATGCTTCATATGTTTCAATTCAAATTTCTCCGGTAAAATTCCATCATCAACCAGCTTATGATAGCACTTCATAACCCTTGCATCTGTTACAATCATGCGTATATACTCTTCTGCCTCTGCTTTTTCGTTCAATTTATTCGGATCTTCAAGTTTCCTTTTATGATTCTTCTTCTGCGTTTCCTTGAACTCCGGGTTTACATATTTTAATATATGCGGACCTCTCTCCTGCTCCAGTGCAGTCTGATTCTTTATGACGATTCCCTCTTGCTGCGTGCCATATGCCGGGGCATTGGCAAAGCTGAGACAATGGCTCCAACTAATAAATGGTCCATAGTATAATTCATGTGGATAACAAAAATCATATTTTTCAGCAAATTTTTTAACAAAGTCCTGTGACAGCCATCTGCCCGAAACTGTATCATACACACTAAATAAATACCATTTGTTATAATTTGAATCATCATAAATGACCGTATGGCTCACAAGCCACTCTCCAAAAAATATATAATTCGGATATTTAATAAAAGGCTCCTTATCCAGACTCTCAACATAAGTCAAAAAACCTCTCAACTGGTTGCTGAAATCAAGTTCATTTTTACTGCTAAAACATCTCAGTCTATTCAGCTTTTTATCATAATATATACTTGAATTGGCACCATCTATTTTCTCAGTGATACTGATTATATCTCCCTGTATAAATGCATCCGTGTTTTTTTCAAGTGTCAACGTATCATCAACGACCACGTCTTGTGTCCTTAGTCTTTGAATCTCAATATAATGTTTCATTTTAATCCCCTCTATTCATCCATGTGTGTAACCATTGGTTATTAAAATAATATCATATCCAATGGTTATTGTCAACGTAAACATTGAAAAACCCAAAATTATAATTTATAATCTTTTATGATTACATTCAAGCACTTGAATATCGATTTTTAAGAAGGAGCTTACCTATGAAATTTCAACCTGAAAGATTAATCCAACTCAGAAATACTCTAAATATAAATAAAGCAGAGGCCGCACGTCGCCTTAATATCTCGCCAATGGTATATGGCCGCTATGAAAATGGACAACGTGAACCCTCTTATCCTACAGTCGGTTTCATTGCGCAGACATTTAATTGCAACATAGATTATCTTTACGGAGCATCTGATAAGACAGATCCTGATTACATTATTGTTTCTTCATCCAATGATCCTGAGCTTTATTCACTCATAAAAATGATCAAGCAGGACAGCAATGTAGAAGGCAGAATACTTACATATGCACGCAAGCTGCTAGAAAAATAAAATACCATGCCAATCAAAAAGAGCGGTGTATATAAACTCATTTATGCTATAATACAAACTAAACATTATTTATAAGGAGGTCTTAACATGTTTTTTACTGATATTAGTTATGTAGTTCACCCAGTAGGAAGAATCACGCCAACCGGAATTTCTTTACTTGGCACTGCATTCTTTATTAATAAACCTGGAATCCTTGCAACTGCTTCACACGTTGTTGGAAATAACGACAATGACCTTGTTATAATCATGAACAGAATTAACTCTATACAGGACTATCAAGATACTTCAAATATGCAAGTATCCTATGTCCCAGCCAAAATAAAAGAAATTAATCCTATTTATGACGTATGTCTATTAGAAGTTCCCCAAACCATTCAATCCACTTTAGATTTAACTTCAACCGACTCAGTGCATGTTGGAGAAAATATTTCTATCTTTGGTTACCCGCATTGTGATCACGGCCGAATGGTTTTAACACAGCAAAATACTTCTGTTGGAGCAAAAATTCTTATCAATTCCTCTGGGATAAAGGCTAAGAATATTGTCCTAAATATACAATCACGCCCTGGACAATCTGGTAGCCCCATAATAGTTCCTGGTAGTTCATCTATATCAGCTATGCTTATAGGATCATATGCACCACAAGTAACAAATGGTGGAATTAGTATCGGCGGTATTGATCCACAAACTCTTCATCAAACTACTCATGCTATTTCGGCTGCATATATAAAGGAGATGACTGAATGAATACCATAAAAGATATCTTTACTGAATATCCCAATTCATGGATACAGTGTCTTCCTAAATATCAGCAAAATGTAATCAATGAATTGTATTCCCAGCTAGGTGACTATAATCAAGTAGCAACTTCGTGGCTTAATGCTTCAATGCCAATGAATGTTCCGTTTGGTACTGAAAAAGGGCATTCCATTTTTTATGAAAAAGTATTAGATGAAATCGAAGCCTTCTTTTCTGGCGATGAACGATATAAAGAAAATCGTCTAGCTATTCTAAAAGAATCTGGTGCTGCACAAAACTTTATTGTCGGTTCTATATCCGTTGCCCTAGCTCCAATACTTGGAACCTCTTCAGCATTTTTAGCACCCGTAATCGCTATTATTTTAGTAACAATAGCAAAAATTGGAATTAATGCTTGGCTCGCTGCTCGTAAAGAAAAGCACAATTCTGATTCCTCTAATTCATAATTTTGCAATGCAAAAAAGCCTTACCAAATTGATTTCACTCAATTCAGTAAGACCTTTTTTGTCGGTTTCACACATATTACCTGATAACCACAGGATACCTGATAAATAATACCAAAATATCCAGTGTTATCATTTTGTTATCAAATAGAACCTTGATACCCCTCGAACGCACTGTTTATGCGGGTTCTAAGATTTTTTTCATTATTCAAACTCCCCGCAGAGAAACTTATTATCCCTGTGAAAGCTTGATTTCTAGAGCTTTTAATGGCGATTATTCCGCCTTTTATCACAATTATTTTATATTTTCAAAAATTTAGGTATCATATGGGTATCACATTCTAATTTTCTGATTTATCTTTTCTAGATTGTCTCATTGATTCATATATCAAACTCTGTATTAAGTTAGTACAGAAGTCTGTATTAATAATCGTCTCAAACATTGTTTTTAATTCTTCCATAGAATCAACATCATAAATATACTGTTTCTTTCCATTGTATGCTTCAGCTATATCCTCGTTTAGTACAACTTCAACTGGATAAGCAATAGCACCATATCTTAAAAACATAATTCTATACTTATAATACTCTAACCCCTTAACTGATAAAAATACTTCAAATTTATTGTCAATTCCACTTTGTTCTCCCAATACATCTTGAATATCTACAGTTTCTTCGACTTTATTAAAAGCTTCTGTCGCAGCCCAAAGGTTATTTTTTTTAACATATGATTTTGTTTGCCCTTCATACACATCAACATTACAAATCACCATATCATTTGTGCATTCTGCTATTTTTTTTCCACTTTCAATAATCACTTCTTCAGGTGACATTGTATCCTTTAATTCAAAATTAAATGTTTTTTTGTTCATAGTTAATCTCCTTCTATCAAATATTAAATTCACACATAATAGGAAAATGATCACTTATATTACTATTAGGGTACCTATTATCAGTATATAGTACACCTTTTCCACATTTTGTTATTATTTTTAATTGTTCCTTAACCATTAATGGAATCATAGACTGACTAATAATCACTTGATCAAGCATAAACCAGCATGGATTATATAATTTAGATTCTACTCTATAGTATGTTCCAGGTGGGTATTTAAAATCTCCAAATAAATTCCACATAGGATTATACATTTTTTCATACTCTTTCCCATAAACTGTTCTCGAACCTTTATCTAAAATTTGTAATGCTGGTAAAGCATGAAATCCCTTTGCACTTAAACATGCCTTTTCATAAGGTGATTCATTTATATCTCCTATAACAATAACATGCTCTGTTTGTAATCTCTGCTTTATGTGTTTAATTGAATACATAATTTCTTCAGCTAATGCTACTCTCTCATCATAATGTTCTCCATTAAGATTTGAATACATATGCACTCCACACATGATGTACTGTTTATTTACAATTTGAACAGAAAAATATTTATTCTGTTCTCCAGGCGTAACATCAATATAATTTCCCCATATATGTATTCTCTCACACCCTTTAGTGTTCCAATTAAATAATCTTTTTTTACATTGTTTTAAATTATCATTTAATTCATTAATCTCTGCCATATACTCTGCTAATACTAATACATCAATTTCATTTTGATTAACTATATCCAAAATATATGAATTTATATCAACATTTCTATGTGTATTCCAAAACAAAATTCTCATACATACTCACCAATTTATCTAGACATATAAAATATCCCGTCATTTTAAATTGTATTTTATCCATTTTTCCGTCAAATAATTTACAAAAGCTGAACATGACACTAACATATACTTCGCATCTTCACTTGCCACATTAACAAATTCAATACTTCCGTGCCTTATTCCACCTGAATCTGAAGTATATCCATACAACTGCTTAAATGCATTTTCCAATGCCGGATGTATATTCACTCCATTCTCTTTTAACTTTTTCAATGTGTTCCCTAATGTCGCTGCACCTCCTGATAGTCCTGTTATAATACTACACATAGACTCTACACTGCTTATTGATTCCTTTACTGAATTTTCATAATCTGGTTTTTTTCTATCAGAATATAACTCTAATGCCTTTGTCATCACGCATAAATGACACTGCGCCGATATTAAATACATTGCTTGAATTTGACAATGCAAAAGACAAGCTCTTTATAAAGCTTATTAACGAGGAGAAAAACCGCAGGCTGCTTAAGGATATCCCTCACCGCATTGTACAGGATTTGGCAATCGTCTATCTGGTGCATATGGATGTAAGCACTGAGTTTTCGAGTACGGTAACCGTGACAAATACACTGCTTAAGACATGGGATATAGATGAAAAGACTCTTTACACACAGGCTGTACTTAACACTCCGAGACTAAACTGCACAGAAATGTGTCCGATGCAGGAGTTTATCAAAGAACACATTCCTGCGGAGCAAACCCCGGATACTTTTGCTATGGACGTTACCGAATACAATTTCGATAATTTTACAATGAAAATCGATAGTGGAGACGGCATGCCGCTTTACATAGTCACAAATAAATCAAAAACATTTGGAGCGGCATCACTTCTGCTTCCGCATGTCATGGAAAAAATTGGGGAATTTCTTGGCAGCTTCTATGTACTGCCTTCCTCAATCCATGAAGTCTTAGTTATACCCGCATCAAGTGCCATGGAAACATCAGAGCTTATAGGTATGGTAAGGCAGATAAATGAGACAGAGTTATTACCTGAGGAGGTTCTTTCAGACAACATATACCTCTATGACAAAGACGAAAAAACCTTTTCTGTCATAACAGAATAGACCAGCCAATTATTAAATTTTTATTAAATTTTTGGCGTTAAAAATCTGCTCATATATGGGAAGATTTTTAACGCCCCAAAGCCCCTGTTACAGGGGCTCGGCGTGCTTCATCAGGCGCTTTATGGTATAATATACCTATAGAAAAAAGTAGATTTTTTACGGAAAGGAGACCAAAATATGATGGACAAAAACAGCTCTATTTTAACAGAACTTGATTCCATAAACTGGAATATAAAAAAAGCAGACAGATTTCGCGTTGCCATGCGTGCAGTCTTGTTATGGAACGAAAATAAGAACATCGTCCTTCGCAATGATGACTATACCCCGGAGATTATGAAACGCTTCATCATTTCACAGGTCGACAGTTATGCCACATCAAAAATGAGAAGCTTCAAGCACTTCTTTTTAAGACGCATGGAAGAACTGCATGACCATATGAGAAATCATGATGCAGAGAAAGCATATCCGTATCTGTATGATTCTAAAAGCAGCATCTCTGACATGGACAGATGTTTTATCCGTCTTGCTGATTTAAGTGCTGCATATGAGAAGGATGCCAAACTGTATGCAGATGTATTCGCACAGGAAATCTTAAGCTTCATGGATTTTTACTACCGTTACGGACAGTGTTACAGAGAAGAAATCGAGCCTGCTTTCCTGAGAGAACAGGCACGTCTTAACAGGGAACATGAGCCAAAGGAGTAACGTATGAATTACGGATATGCACGATGCTCCACCGATGAGACAAGGCAGGATATCCACAGACAGGAAAGAGATTTACGCGGATTAGGCGCAGAGAAGATATTCTGTGAATATGAATCCGGTACCAAGCGCAACCGGGCGCAGTTAAATCTCTTACTGTCTGTGGCAGAGAAAGGTGACGTGATTATCGCAACGGAACTAAGCCGTATCACGAGGAGTACCAAGGACTTGATTGAGATTATCGACATTGCCAAGGAGAAACATTTAAAACTCATCCTTGGCACCTTTGAGGTGGACTGTACAGGGGATACCTTAGACCCGATGGTTGAAGGCATGGTCAAGATGATGGGCGTATTTGCCGAACTGGAACGCAACATGATTTCCGAACGTGTCACCTCAGGAATGCGAAATGCCGCCGCCAAGGGGAAAGTCATCGGACGTCCCCACACGACCGTTGCCGATATCCCCCAGCGTTTTATGAAAAGTTATCCACTTTACGAGAAGCACAAAATCAACCAGTCGGAGCTTGCACGGATAACCGGACTAAACAGAGGTACAGTTAGAAAATATATAAAGATACTGGAAGAGAAAAAAGACAAAGTATTGGGAAATTAGGATTTTTAGAAAATCTATTTTTATGCTATTAAAAAAAATCAGGAAATAGATTTGAGTAAAAAACCAATTTCCCAATTTCTGTAAATGAATATTTATTTTCGCCATTCCTCCCCGTTTGGGAAGGGAGACACCGCCCCCGCCGATTTCCCAAAAATGTTCCCAAAAACATAAAAAAATCCCCAAAAACAAGATTTGGGGAAAATTTTTTATTTTGGGGAAAAATCATAAAATCGCTGTAACCCTTGATTTTACTGGGTTTGCGGGCAGTTGCCGCTTTTCCCAAAAACGGCATATTGAAAATATACTATGTTCCGGGGCACACCCCATTATCCTCAAAGGGCAAAATCCAGTATCCTCACTATCCTCACATCCCACTGCAAAACCACACTGCAAAACCTTCCGGCACTGCAGCGCAATTCCACAGCACATTCCGCAGTGGTAATCCTGACAACCCAACTTCTATCGCGTCCCATATAACAGTATCATCTTACACAGCAGCACTATCGCAATGTCACTTTCGCAGCATCATCCAAAGCATCCCTCACACCCTGCAACACCAGGAAATATCAACGTTTCGCAGTGTTACCCATGCCCTTGTAGTTTCGCAGCAAACTCACGCAGTGATGTTTCGTCTACTTCTATTCTATACAGAAAGCTGTAAAATTCCACGTGGATTTTTACAGCTTTTTCCGATATCACGTTGCTTATTTACGCCTCATTTTATCTGAGTCAGAATCCTGTGTGGCCGGGGCATAAATGACAAAAAAGAACAGCAACAGAGCTACGCTACGGTATTACTCTCTGTTGCTGATAGGATAATCATTTTTGCCTTTTACAGGATAATGGGGTGTGCCCTGTGATATTTGCAATTATTCAAACTCGACGAATCCTAATCAATTTTGTTTAGAGATTATTCTCTGTCGTATTCGTGGTACTTTTGATTATTTGATATATCCATATTATCCTGCCCATATGGGCTAATGTTATCAATTTGTTATCGGGATTGATAACAGTCGCCCTGTCACTGCGGATAATAGCAATATGTTCCAGCTCAAATTATAAGCGATTTTGCTTGGAGAATCAAGCACTGTCCTGACAATTATTATAAACTAAATCATTTGGTGCCTATAGATAATTTTCTATTCTATTCACTCTTAAGCATCGAAAAATAGAGGCCCCGAAAGCCTGATTGTAAGCCGTTTTTAAGGGATAAACTTTGAGGGGGAAGGTTTGTACCTTACCCTCTATTTTGTGTTTGAAAGCGCAACAATCCATCAAAGCTTTTTCCCGATCATCATAAGCCAGCGCTGATTAAAATAGATTTTCCCATTTTTTTCATAAGGATTAAAGCCTGTTAATCCACTGCCATTTATTTCATCCATAAGCCATTTGGATATGTCTGCGGCTATTTGGGCAGGTGTATTAGTAAGAGCGAGCCAAGCAGATAATGAAACAGGAAGTTCCGTGCAATCCATCGTTGTAATAGGCAAGCGACTATCTTGGAACATTTCTGTAAATTCTTCCTTGCTCAAATTACGCATATGTGAGGGATCACGCAGGGTTTCTATTTCATCTTCTGTATTGCGCAATGTTTCTTCGGCTGCCTCCATATCCATGACAACCAGTTTACCGCCTGTTTTCAATACCCGTACCATTTCTGAAAAACAGCGTTTTGGATTTGGAAAATGGTGAAAAGCAAGACGGGAGATTACAATGTCAAAGCTGTTATCTGAAAATGACAATTTCTCGGCGTCGCCCTGCACAAAATCCATATTCAAAAGCCTTTGTTTTGCGGCTTCAGCTTTTCCAACAGCAAGCATAGCGGTTGTCATATCAAGGCAGGTCACATTTTTTACACATGGGGCAAGAGAACGCCCGCAGATACAAGTTCCTGCCGCCACCTCTAAAACGGTATCTGTTTTTTGAGGCTTGACACACGAAATCATATGTTCCAAGTATTCCTGCTTTGTAAAGTTCATTGATTTTGTTTCAAAGTTCTGCGCCTGCTCAGTAAAGGATTTTTGGATTGTTTTTGCATTGGCTGAAATCATAAGGCTGTTCCTTTCTTCGGTACGAACAGGTTTGTCATATCCACCTGTTCAAGAGTGAGCAACTCTTTTCTCTAATGTGAGCAGTTGTACTTTTTTCTCAATGCCGCCTGCATATCCTGTCAGGCTCCCATTTGTACCGACAACACGATGACAGGGAATTATGAGGGAAATGGAATTATGCCCCACCGCACCGCCGACAGCCTGTGCGGACATTTTTGAAAGTCCTTTTTGCTTTGCTATTCTATCCGCAATTTCACCGTAAGTCATTGTCTTTCCAAATGGAATAGTCAGCATAATTTCCCATACGGATTTACGGAAAGGCGTTGTCTGCATACACAGCGACGGTGTGAAATCAGGTGCTTTGCCGCTGAAATAAATATCCAGCCAGTGAACAGACTGCTCAAATATCGGCAAAGGCTTTTCTTCATATTCTTTTGGGAGCGTGTCTCCAAAATATTTTTGCCCGTCAAACCAAAGCCCTGTCAGCTCTGTTCCGTTGCTCGAAAGTGTGATACCGCCTAAAGGCGAGTCATAGTGATATGTATAGGTCATAAGTTTACACCTCCAAATATTCATTGGAGTCCGCAGGTGCCTCTGTTCTATTCATCATTGTATAGCTACGGACTGGCGTTACAACCGTGATCTTGTAGTCTGCAAAATCAATCATTCTCCCGTGTTCTTGCGCCATACGGTGTGCGGCAAAGTTCCGCCATTTTGAAACACATTCTTCATTTTCCCATACGGACATACTGAGCAGTTTTCCCTCCGTGGCAAGAGAAGAAAAACGCTCTGCTCTGATAAATCCCTCTGCATTTGCAAGGCTCTCCTTCAGTGAACCTACCATTTTCAAATAATCATCCATTCTCCCGTTTTTTACGGTCACTTCAAATAATACGATAGTGTTGCCCATTTATTTTCCCTCCTGTGATTGATTAACCAATTTCGGCTTACATCTTTTACAAGGACGATAGCCTTTTTCTATTGCTTCTTCCATTGTGCCAAAAAATACGATATTTTTTTCAAGCGGTAATCTTGCAGGGCAGCCCGGTCGGCATATAATTTTTGTTGTTTTCACACCAAAAATAAATTTACCGTCATACGAACTATTCCTGTTTTGAATTGCTTGCAATTTCTCTTGCTCGTTCATTTTTCTTGTTCTCCTTTTTGGGAGCGTAATCTTTCATTTCAGGTATCGCACCGCCGGCTACCACCCAAAAGTACAAGCTTGCCACACTGCAATAAGGGCTTAACCGCCTGCGATATTTTTCAAACAATTTACGGTCTATTTTCCGATGATGATATACCATCCGCATACCACGCAAGACAGCTAAATCACCGTAGCTGAATACATTAGGGCGCTGCATACAAAAAAGCAAAATCATTTCGGCAGTCCACACACCGATACCTTTCAGTGACGACAATTCCTCTATTGCCTCATCGTCCGTTTTGTCCCAAATCCCCTCCAAATCAAACGCCCCGTTTTGTACTTTTACAGCGAAGTCTGTGATATACTCGGCTTTTTTAAAAGTCATTCCAAAAGACTGTAAATGATTGATCCCGGCGGCAAGAACGGTATCGGCATTCACTACGCCAAGATTATCCTGCATTCTCTGCCAGATTGTTGCCTGCGCCTTTGTAGAAATCTGCTGACCGATAATGTGATGAACAACCGAAGAAAACAAATCGCTGTCCACTTCACGCTCGATTTTCCCGATTTTATCAATCACTTCTGCAAGGCGTTTATCTTTTTGTTTTAGATATATAATCTCTTTTTCGCCATACTGAAAAAACATTCTTGCTCCACCTCCCATCTTGACTTTGGATTTATTGCTTAATATAATATTATCACAATTAAATGCGATATAATATTAGAATATCGTCGAGTATTATCATAATATGTTCAATCAAGGATAAAGCAAAATGAAAAACGAACGAAACAATTGCATAAACTCCGTCAATCTAAATGCAGACTCGGATTTTCCGTATCTTGTGCTTGATGTTGTGGGCGACCAAAGCTATCCGAGAAATCCCGGCTTTCAGGTTATGCACTGGCACGAAGATTTGCAGTTCATCTATGTACTGGACGGTGAAATTGAAATAAAGACATTGGATACATCCGTTCAAGTGAATAAGGGCAGCGGTATCTTTATCAATAAAAATGTGATACATCTTGTTAAAAAGTCGCTATCTTGCCACTATAACAGTTTTATTTTCCCCGACTATTTTCTTAAATTTTATTTTGGAAGCCCGGCAGCGGCTTTTGTGGAGCGTATTGTCGGTAAGGATGAATTACCGATCTGCTGCTTTCCGAAAGAAAAGAATCGGTGTCAATCGATTCTCTCTGTGCTTTCCCGTCTTGCTGACCTTGAAAACAGAAAAACAGAATTTTACGCCTATGAGGTGCTCTGTCTGCTCTGTGCACTTTGGCTTGAAGTATGCCGAAACATTCAATTACCGAGCGGAAATACGGATACCATTATTGGCTCTCGTATGCAGAAATTTTTACAATATATCAGCGAACACTATGGCGAGGAGATTTCTCTTGATAAACTTGCAGGAAGCGCAAATGTCAGCAAATCGGAATGTCTGCGCTGCTTTAAGACAAGTATGCAGACCACACCGTACAAATACTTAACCGAATACAGACTTTCAAAGGCTACTGAATTGCTGAAAAATTCTGACGAGCCGATAGGCAATATTGCAGACAGCGTAGGATTTCGGCAAATCAGCCATTTTGGAAAATGCTTTAAGGAAAAGACAGGGCTTTCACCGAGAGATTATCGGAAGAAAAGTAACGCTTGCAGAACCTAACAGGCCGTTGCAGGCACAAAAACAGAGCAGGTAAGGATGTTGTTCCTTGTCTGCTCTGTTTTTGTGTTATGAACTGTATTATTCGTTGAAAATCAGGTCTGCATTCACAATCCTATTTTGGAAATAGAGAATTCTAGATATGATATTACAAAAATAATGAATACTTTTGGGAAATATGGTTATAGAACCGATGTAAAGAAGGGATATGAATTATTATGATAAATACAGATTCAATGGATGAAAGTTATCTATTTCAGTTGGAGATGTTAAAAGACCAGATATCTGTTATAAATTATATTGAGAAAGTTGTGGCATGCAGTATCAAAATATGTAAAACCATTTCTTACAAATATGTCTACCATTTGACCTATTAATTCATAATTAATATCTTCGTTTTCATCCACTGGTAATCTCATTGTACCAAACCCTAATTTTTTCAATATATCCATTCCTTTCACATCATTCAACTCAAAATATTATGATAACAGTCGCCATATCAATTTCTTCTTATAAGGAATTCGACATACTATAAATCACTGAGGGGAGAATGAAATGTTCTATTCACCGAATAACCGCATATATTGTCCACATTTTCAGATACAAATAAATATGTTTTTCTTCTGCGAAACACATCTACTCCTTGCTATATCTCTTGCCAACTACTACCAATTTACATTATCACTGTTCAAAGAGCTGATAATGGTAAAACTTTAATATTGATTTTAATTGAACATTACCTACCATTGCTCAAGAAACAGAAAAATATACTCTTCAATCCTCCAATTTCAAAAGCGTAAGCTACATACATTAAGCTACCTAAACTAACTCTTGTTATAGAACTATTTTTCAATCTGCGCTTTTGTATTATTCCAAAACCACCTTACATACTAATATTGAGTGTACAATTATTAGCTATACACCTTACATTTGTCTTCCGATATTTCTTTTTCTATTTTTATCATTGTTTCTTGACAATAATCCAAAATCCAGTTAGAATTTATTCTTAACCTTTCCTTCAAATATAATGCAGTTTCATTTACCCTTGTATATTGTTCTTTAGAAATTACCCCCTGTGCCAAAGCCATATCAAGCTCATCTCTATCATCTTCAACTATTTCACCTGAGTCTAATATAATTAAATCGAGAAACAAATCATTATAAAAACAAACCCCATCCTCATCTGTACCCTGACCATCAATCATATCAATATACCATAAAATTGTCTTTCTATTTTGATCCATATACATAGTTATAACATAGTTTTTATATTTAGGCACTATTACAAGCCACTGAAATCCATCATCCGCAACTACCGGTCGGCCATCCAAAAATCCCCACACCTGTTTTTCTTTTACCTTCTCAATATGTATTAAACCATATCGTTTCTCTTCGTCTTCTGATAATCTAACCTTATATTCCTTTTCATATTTTACCAAAAACTTATAATACGATCCTAAGCTTTTATTATCAAAAATCCGAATTACATCCATCTCTCCATAATCATCAAAATCTCGAAGATTCGGGATTCTTCCCAGCTTATTCTTCAATGTTGTATAATTCTCTTTAATGAGCTTAATGTCACTGAAATTCGCATTATCAACAGATGCAAAAATTTTCTTTCTGCTAATCTCATCAAAATGTACCGTAGATGCGCCTGGTATTACCCTGCCACCTTCCATAATATATCTACGAATGTTATCTTTGTTATAAGTTCTGTCTCCAGACAATGCAATTGGTATCATAAAGTTATTATTATAATTTCCAATAAAATCCAAAATAACAACATATTCTTTCCCTGGTGCCTTTCTAAGTCCTCGTCCCAACTGCTGAATAAATACGATTGGAGACTGTGTAGGTCTAAGCATAATAACCTGATTCACCTCAACAATATCCACACCTTCATTCAATATATCTCTAGAGAAAATATAATCCAGCGGCTGCATTTCTTCCGTTGAATCTTCCTCATCCATCGCCAGCCGTTCAAATGCTGCCTGACGTTTTTCTTCACTATCATTACCACTAAGAGCAATTGTGCGATATCCTAATGCATTGAATTTTCTCGATAATTCTTCGCATTCCTTCACTCGGCTACAAAAAACAAGTCCTTTTACACGATCACCACTATATCCATAATATTCTGACTGTTCGATTACATGTCGTACTCTCTCATCACTGGTAAGCAGATTAAATTCTTCCTTTGTCAGCTTTGCGGCCTGCAATGCTTTATCATCCAGAGAAATGACCTCGTTAATTCCAAAATAATGGAACGGACAAAGAAGATTCTCCTCCATTGCCTGCTGCAAACGGATTTCATGTGCAATTTGATAATGGAAGATTTCATAGATATTTTTCCCGTCCTGATCATCATCCCTTTTATCCGAAGTCGCTGTCATCCCCAGAAACAATCTCGGTTTGAAATATTGAATAACCTTAGTGTAAATGTTGTTCGAACTGTGATGCGCCTCATCAAGGATAATACAATCAAAATCATCTGGCTGATACTGAAATAAATGCGTATCTCGATTCAATGTTTCCACTGTCGCAAAAACATAATCTTTCTCATATTCATAGGAGCCTGCACCTACTAATCCCATCGTGACTTTCTTATCGAAAACCTTTTCAAATGATTTCTTCGCTTGTTTTGCAAGAGTTACTCGATGCACTAAAAATAAAATCCTTTTAAATCCAAGTTCACGCATAGCAAATGCCGATGCATAAGTCTTTCCTGTACCCGTGGCAGAGATCAAAAGTGCTCTCTCTTCTCCTTGCTCCAGAATCTTTCGCAAATTCGCGATAAATCTCTCCTGCATGGAGTTTGGCTTTAATCGATATTTTTCCAGCGACGGGATCTCTTCTCTTTTCGCAATCTCCCGCTGATGTTTTATAATATTATAACGTTCTTTGTAAATGTCATAAAAATCATCATAAGGCAAGGCATATTCACTGTTCCAAAGATTGTGAAACTCTTCTACGATTTCTTCAGCCACTTCACCATTTTCTGTAGA